>Ga0306926_10000089_pt1 | contig 69632 bp, 57 predicted proteins | sample flu12Cox44000178_FD_203759 | JGI IMG/M metagenome (GOLD analysis project Ga0306926, IMG submission 203759) | Lab enrichment of tropical soil microbial communities from Luquillo Experimental Forest, Puerto Rico - flux8day.12C.oxic.44.000.178 (v2)... | ecosystem: Environmental > Terrestrial >... | reverse complement strand
GCCGCCTGCAGGCGGTTCACGATGAAGGTGAGAATATCCTGCAAGTCTTTGTCGGGGAGCGTTTTTTCATCGTAGGCAGGCATGAGCGAGGTGCGCGATTTCTCCCACGATTTTAGGGATGCTTTGTCCAGGGAATGCAGCTGCTCCCGCGTGTCGAGAAACTGGATGCTGAAACTGTCTTCGTTGAGCAGGGTTCCCTCAAGCTTGGTGCCGTCGGCCGTTACCACCTTCACGGTTTCATATTCCACCGTGAATTCCTTCATGGCCTCACCGAGTCCCTGCGCCAGACGACGGCTGGGATTCCGGATCGAATCGACCAGATAGTCGAGGGAACGCGCCGTACCCGCCGTGGTCAGGTCGGGGCCAAGCCGGCCGCCCTGTCCCTTGAACATATGGCAGCTGGAACAGGCCGCGCTTCCAAAAAAGAGCTGGCGGCCGCGCACCGAATCGCCGGTCATCGCGACCGGTTTGTGCTCCACACTGCGAATGTAAGTGATCACCTGCCAGATTTCTTCTTCGGTCATCCCGACCCCTTGTTGCGTGGCACCGTTGGGCGGCATGGCCGTTCCGGGAACCCCGTTGCTGATGGTGGTGAAGATTTCCTGGTCGGAGTCGCCGTGTTTCTTGGGCGTCCGCGTCAGATCGGGACCACGCCCGCCGCCGCGAGCGCCAAGCCCATGGCAAAAAGCGCAGTTCGCGCGGAACTCATACTCGCCAAGCTTGGATATCGTAGCGTTGCCCGAGAAAGGGTTCTTGGGCTGAGCCGCAAGCGGCTGCGCTGCGAGAAACGTCCATGCAATTCCGATGGAGGCAAGACAGACAAAGGCTCTTGCGGGGCCTGGGGTCATGGCTAGCTGCTCCTCGCGGTGATTCCGTGCGCACCGAAACTATCGGGCAGTGACTATATCACCGGGAAGCGGCAACCCGTCGTCCTGTGGAAATGGATTCTGCGAAAGGTGGATCCGAGGCGGCCGATAGATCAAGTCTGGCTCTGCCTATTCATAGGCGAGCGCCACCACCGGATCGTAGCTCGCCGCACGCAGGGCCGGATAGACGGCGCCTGCCGCCGCGCCCGCCAGGGCCAGGACCAAGGCCCCGAGAAGCCATCCCGGCGTGATCAGGATCTGCAGCGTCGGAGCGGTTTCTCGCAGGATTCCTTCGACGATGTAGGTGACGGCGATTCCCGCAATGCCGCCCAGGAAGGCGAGCACCAAAGTCTCGCCCAGCAGCAGCTTTACGATGTCCAGGCGCGAGCTGCCGAGCGCTTTCAAGATTCCGATTTCGCGCGTACGCTCCATCACCATGGTGTGCATGTTCATCAGCACCACCAGAAAACTGATCACCATGCCGATGCCTACCATGGTGCGGATGAACGGACGGAGTTCCGGCAGGTTCGAAGAATTCATCAGCGTGGTGTATTCCGCGACCGACTTTACGCTGTTGCCCGGCGCCGCCTGCAAGATTTGCTGCCGCGCGGCTTCCGTATCTCCCTTGCTGCGGACGTACAGCATCGACACTTTGCTCTGCGCGCCCGCGATGTCCTGCGCGGTTTTGAGGGGAACGAAGTAACGGGCACCCTTGCCGTGCACCACGATGCCGCTGATGGTGAAGGCATGATTGAGAAGTGTGATTTGATCGCCGACCTTCAGATGCTTCGATTGCGCGACGATGTCATCGGCAATGGCCTCGTCGGGAGCTGAGAAGGGACGGCCGTCGCGAAACAAAAAGCCCTTGCTGAGCGCGTTAAAGCGTTGGTAGTCAACGCCATAGACGAGAACGAAATTCTTTTGGTCCATCAGAGTGAGGGTCGGAGCGACCTCGTCCACACCGGGAAGCTTCGCGAGCTTGTCACCGAGGTTCTCGGCCAGAACGGCGCGGGAAAACGCCAGGAACATGGAAGAGTTCGGAGGTTGCACGAGTATGTCCGCGCCGACACCTTCCACTCGCTTTCCCCACTCCGAAACCACTCCCGAGGTGAGCCCGACGATCATCAGCACCAAAAAAACCTGAATGGTGATGGCAAGAATGCTCAAGCCCGCGCGCAAGGGGCGGGCGGAAATATTGCCCCAGAGCAACTGCGCCTGCGCGAACCTGCCCTCAAATGTTTCATCCATGTGGGAAGATCCCGTCAAGCCATTATAAGTTCTGGATTTTCAGCGCCAAGAATTTTTTCTCTGTGCGGAGCACAGCGAATGCCGAACCCTCCGCGAAATATTTCTGCTGGATGAAGTTTTCAACACAAGTGTGGATAAGCCTGTGAAAATCACCGGCGTACTAGACGCTAACTCCACGAATACCAACAAGCTGGTACTGTTTGCACAGTTTTGGGGCATAGGCTGTAACTGTTTGTGCGCAGACTTCTGAACCGCTGGCAACGATTAGTACCACTTCGGCGGTCGATCCAGGTGAATTTTGATGACTTCCCCCGGATCGGTCAGCTCGTAGTACTTGCCGTAAGTCTTCCATCCCTCCGCGACGATCTGGATAAGCACACGGCCCAACGGTGGATCCGGAATGTGCGCCACGCCTGAGCGATTGGTTTTGACGTTGAGCTCGTACTTTCTGTCCTTGCCGAGCTTTTTCTCCTCCACGTACTTGAGGTAGACGCTGGCGTTCTCTACGGCAACGTTCTTATCGCCACCAGAGACCTCGATGCGCAATCGCTTGACGGCCGCAGAGGACTCAGTGGACTCTGCGGGCGCCTGTGAATTTTGCGGCGGGTTGTCCTGAGCGTGGAGCGGCACCGCACAAAAGGCGGCAACCAGCAGCGCGCTGAGCTGGAACCTGGTGGGCTTCATGGCGTACTCCGCCTCCCATCGTCCACAAAATGTCGGCACGCCGTCAAGAGCAGCGGCACCGGCCGCTGTTAGCCCGGCGCGAGATATGACCTTGGCACGGGCGATCCATTTCACGGGTGATTGACGGAGTTCCGTGCCTCCTGTAAGTTGTTTGAACTGTGCGGCTTCCCCTTCGCGGAAGCTTCTGGTCCGCACCCACGTCGCGTGCAATTCATTCCGCTTTATCGCGTGCGTTGATCGCGTCGCCTGACGGGATGTCCCCGATCAGTCAAGGAGAGAGCCATGGGTTTCGCCACAAACGCCATTCACGTCGGGCAGGAGCCCGATCCGGCAACCGGCGCGATTGTAGCGCCAATCTACCAGACGTCGACCTATGTGCAGGAAGAGTTCGGCAAATACCGTCAGGGCTATGACTATGCCAGAACCAACCATCCGAATCGCAAAGCGCTCGAGAAGACACTGGCGAAGCTGGAGGGCGGCCATGCGGCCTATGCGTTTTCTTCGGGCATGGCCGCGATCGATTCGGTGTTTCGGCTGTTGCGACCGGGCGACCACGTGGTGCTCTCGGAAGCGGTCTACGGCGGCGTGTTCCGCCTGACGACACAGCTGCTGGTTCATTTCGGGCTGGAGTTCAGTTTTGTAGACACGTCGTCGCCGGAAGCGGTCCTGGCGGCGATGCGCGCCAACACGAGAATGCTCTACGTGGAAACGCCGACCAATCCGACCATGCGCATCAGCGACATTGCGGCGATGGCGAAGCTGGCCACGGAACGAAATGCGACGCTGGTGGTGGACAATACCTTCTTGAGCCCTTACCTGCAACGGCCCATCGAACTGGGCGCGCACATCGTGGTCCATTCCATGACCAAGTATTTGAACGGGCACAGCGACTCGACCGGCGGCTGCGTAGTGCTGACGCGGCCCGAGGACGCTGAGAAGATTTACTTCATTCAGCGATCCGCCGGAGCCGTCCTGGCGCCGATGGATTGCTTTTTGGTTTCCCGCGGGTTAAAGACGCTGGCAATCAGGATGTTGCAGCACAATGCGAACGGGATCGCCGTCGCCAGGCACCTGGACGCGCACGCAAAGGTGCGGAAGGTTCATTATCCGGGGCTGGTATCGCATCCGCAGCACGACATTGCGCGCAAACAGCAGCGCGGACCCGGAGCTATGCTTTCCTTCGACCTCGGTGGCCTCGAAGCGGCCCGCCGTTTCCTCAATCAGGTAAAGCTCTGCGCCCTGGCAGAAAGCCTCGGGGGAGTCGAATCGCTCATTTCCCTTCCCGCCCTCATGACCCACGCCTCCATGCCCAAAGAAGTGCAGGAACGCATCGGCATCAACGAAGGCCTGGTGCGCTTGTCGGTCGGCATCGAAGACGTGGAAGACATCATCGCCGACCTCGACCAAGCGCTTCTTTACGTCTGACCCGCTGCGTTGACTTCGCTCGGCACGCTTCATAGAATCGCCCTCACCCCCATGTCGCGACTCCTTTCTTGCGCGGTCTTCGCCCTCCTTTGCTTCTCTTTTCGGGCGAGCGCACAGAGCCCGTTGTCGCCGCCGCTTCACACCAGCGGCTACCGGATACTGGACTCAGAAAATCGCGCGGTGCGGCTGACCGCCGTCAACTGGTACGGCTTCGACCAGAAGGAATTCGTGCCGGGCGGCCTCGATCACGCGCCGCTAGAGAAAATCGTCGAGCAGATTCATGCGCTTGGAGTAAATTCCGTCCGCCTGCCGTGGGCGAACGAGACCATCGAACGGAACCCCGTCGTTCCCGGCTACGCCGTCAAAGCCAATCCGCGATTTAGCGGTAAGCGCGCTATGGACGTCATGGACGCGGTCATCGCGGCGCTGGCCGGGGCCCATCTCATGGTGATTCTCGATAATCATGTGAGCCGCGCCGACTGGTGCTGCCAGGACGACGACGGCAACGGCCTGTGGTACAACGACGATTACCCCGAGGAAAGGTGGCTCGCGGACTGGCGCGCCATCGTTCGGCGCTACAAGAACCAGCCATGGGTTGTGGGCGCCGATTTGCGCAATGAACTGCGGAGTGGCGCCACCTGGGGCGGAAACGACGCGAAACTCGACTGGCACGCGGCGGCAGAGCGCGGCGGCAACACGGTACTCGAGGCGAATCCGAAGTTGCTGGTCATGGTCGAAGGACCGCAGTACTCGACCGACTTTACGGCCTTTGCCGCGCTACCGCTCACGCTTAAGGTTCAGAGCCGCCTGGTTTATTCGCCACACGCCTACGCAACGGCGGCACCCACGTTTTCCAGCTACGCGGAGATGAGACAGGCTTATGACCAGCGCGCCGGATTCCTGCTCGAGAACAAACCCGAGGTTCCCTTGTGGGTGGGCGAATTTGGAACCTGCCAGACGCTCGAGTGCGGCCCGAATAGCCAGTGGTTTGTCTGGTTCGTGCAATATTTAAGGGAAAAAAAACTCAGCTGGGGATATTGGCCGCTCAACGGCACGCAATCTTCCGGCTACAGCCGAACCTACGATACGCTTGAAACCTACGGCCTCCTCTCCGCGGATTACCAGCACATTGGAGCGCCAAAAATCGTCCAGCTTCTTCGCACCGTCTCCTCACCTAACTGACGGAGGCCCGAGCAGTCTCGAGGTTGCGCGAGGCGGGTAACCCAGTCGAGCCGCGAATTCTCCCTGTGCGGCGCCAACCGACGGGAAGGCATCACTGCGCGAAGCGGGCTTTAACCTCGGCAGGTATCGCCTCGCCTCTCATCCCTTTGGGTGATTGGAGGTCCCGAACCGTCCAAACGCGTTTCTCGCGGCCTTCGGCGCTGAGTACGGTGCCTTTATACAGTCTGTGTTCCACGCGGAAGCTGCTCTTGCCCCATTCGACGATCTGGCTCTCCACCGTTACCATTTCACCGAAGGACGCCGGAGCGTAAAACTGCGCGCTCGCTTCCACCAGCGGAATTCCTAGCAGCCCGTAGTGCTTCAGCATCTCCGCCTTTCTAAACCCGGCCGCTTCGAACAACGCGTTGGTGCAGGCGTCGAAGTATTCAAAGAACCGTGGGAAATATACGATCCCTGCGGGGTCGCAGTCGCCCCACTCGACATGAATCTCTTTGCGGTTAGGCAGCACCTTTCGCTCTCCTGGCAGTCCCGTGGAGTCTACCGTATCGCCATCGCGCCGCGGAATCCGTTTTTCTTACTTCCGCTTCCCATTTACACTCTAGCCATGCAACTCCTGGACGGCTTGTTCCGCTCGCCCGCTGTCGAACCTTTGTTCGCCGATGTCCCGACCGTCCAGTCCATCCTCGATTTCGAAGCGGCCCTTGCCCGCGCCGAAGCCCGAGCGGGACTCATCCCCCAGGACTCCGCAGCGGCCATTTCGACATCCTGCCGGGCAGATCTGCTGGACCTGCCCGCGCTGCGGCAGGCCGTGCCACAGGCTGGCAACCTGGCCATTCCGCTGGTCAAGGAATTGACGGCGATCGTGGCGCGCAGTTCGCCCGACGCCGCGCGTTACGTTCACTGCGGCGCAACGAGCCAGGATGCGCTCGATACCGGCCTGGTCCTGCAACTCCGATCCGCAACCCGCAAAATCCAGCAGGATCTCGACAGCATCTCTTCTGCCCTTGCCGACCTCACCGCCCGGCACCAGAAAACCCTCCTGCCAGCGCGCACCTGGCTGCAACAAGCGCTGCCTACTGCCTTTGGCTTCATCACCGCGGGTTGGCTTGATGCATGCCTCCGTCACTCTACCCGCCTCGAACATTTGCTCGACGACTCTCTGGCGTTGCAATTTGGCGGAGCCAGCGGGACCCTCGCCGCCCTTCACGATCGCGGCGCAGAAGTCGCGGTTCTGCTTTCCGAAGAACTCGCCCTTCCCCTTCCTCTTATTCCTTGGCACGCGCAGCGTGAACGCATCGGCGAGGTCGCGGCAGCTTATGGCCTGCTAGCCGGAACATTGTCGAAGATCGCCCGCGATCTTTCGCTGCACATGCAAACCGAAGTCGGCGAACTCTCCGAGCCCAACGCCGCAGGCCGCGGCGGCTCTTCCACCATGCCGCACAAACAAAATCCGGTGGCTTGCGCCGCGATTCTTGCAACGACGTCGCGCGTCCCGGGGCTGGTCAGCACGATACTTGATAGCCTCAGCGGCGAATACCAGCGCAGTCTCGGTGCCTGGCAATCGGAATGGGAAACTTTGCCTGAAATCGTCCGCTTGGCGGCGGGCGCATCGCACCACCTCGCCGCACTCCTTCCGCGGCTGGTTGTGAACTCCGACCGCATGCGCGCCAACCTCGAACTCACAAACGGTCTCATTTACGCCGAAGCCGTCACGTTCGCGCTCAGTGAGAAGATTGATCGCTCCGATGCTCACCGACTGGTCGAAGGAGCCTGCCGTCGCGCACAATCTGAACGGCGCCACCTCCGCGAAGTGCTTTCTGGAGACCGCGAAGTCGGCATCCTCCTCGACTCCAAGTCGCTCCATGAGCTCTTCGAGCCTGCGAACTATTTGGGCTCCGCGCACCGTTTCATTGAAGCGGTGCTAACTGCAGCACATTCACGGTTCGAATCGCCTAAATCCATCGCCAGGGGATGAAACATGCCTTTTGCCGACCTGCCCAGAGTCCGCTTGCATTACTCTTTCGCAGGCCCGGCCGGCGCCCCGGCGCTCGTCCTTTCCAACTCCCTCGGCACAAACTTTTCCATGTGGGACGCACAAGCTCCCGCTTTCGAAAGGCGATTCCGCCTCCTTCGCTACGATATGCGCGGCCACGGCAAATCCTCGGCTCCTCCGCCGCCTTACACGGTCTCCGAACTCGCGCAAGACGCCCTGGCTCTCGCCGACTCCGTCGAAATCGCTCGCTTCGACTTCTGCGGACTCTCGATCGGCGGCATGATCGGAATGGCGCTCGCACTCCAAGCGCCCGCGCGCCTGCATAAGCTGATCCTCTCGAACACCTCGCCAAAAATCGGAACCGACGAATTCTGGAACTCGCGCATTCAAACCGTCGAAACCAAAGGGATGAAAGAAGTGGCGGGAGCGGTCACCGCCCGTTGGTTCACGCCGGCCTTCCAGGCCTCTACCCCAGAAAAGGTCGCTTCCGCCATCGAGTTGCTGGAATCGCTCGATCCGCAAGGTTACGTCGGTGGCTGCACCGCCGTGCGCGACTTCGACTTTCGCTCCAACGTCCCGCAAATCCGCACGCCAACGCTGGTCATCTCCGGCACGCACGATCCCGCCGCCACTCCGGCCGACGGCCGCCTCCTTGCCGAGCAAATTCCAGGCGCCCGCTACAAAGAGCTCAACGCTTCGCACCTTTCCAACATCGAAGACTCAGCGCAGTTCAACGAAGCAGTACTCTCTTTTCTCGCTGCCTGACCTTCCGCCGGCCTTGGAGGAATCATGGACGAACGAAAGCGTTACGACGAAGGAATGAAGACACGCCGCGCAGTGCTGGGAGATGCCCACGTAGACCGCATGCTCAAAAACCGCACCAAGTTCAACCAGCCTTTTCAGGAATTGATTACGCGGTACGCGTGGGGCGAGATCTGGAGCCGCCCCGGACTGCCCAAGAAAACGCGCAGCTTGCTGACTCTCGGCATGCTGGTTGCGCTCAACCGCGGGGAAGAATTCCGCATGCACGTCAAGGCCGCTCTCTCGGTCGGTGTTTCTCGTGAGGAGATTCAGGAGCTTCTATTGCAGACCGCGGTTTATTGCGGCGTTCCGGCGGCCAACGCGGCGTTTCACATCGCCGAAGATGTCTTTGCATCTCTGGAAAAGAACGCCTAGCCGCCCTTACTGAGACTTGGGCAGTTCGGTCTGCGCGTTCTTCTTCTCGTTCAGATTGGCAATGATCGCTTTCTGGACGGCAAATTCCTTTTCTGCTTCCGCTGTCCGCCCGGTCCGGCTCAGCGCCATCCCCAGGTTGTAATGCGCAGATGGGTTGCCGGGCTGCATCCGCACCGCAGCCTGCAATGGCGCCACTGCCTTCTCGTACTCTCTGGACGAAATCAGGGCGAATCCCCATTCCATGAACGCATCGCCGAAGTTGGGGTCGATCGTAGCCGCTCTGGAAAAGTGTGCCGTGGCCTGGTTCCAGTCCGACGCCTTCTTTGCGATTTCCCCGAGGATGAATTCCGCGCCGGCGTTGTGCGGATCGGTCTCCAGCTCCTTTTCCAGTTCCTGTTTGGCGCGCTGTTCCGCGTCCGGTCCGGCGTCAGGCTTCGAAAACAGCACTCGCGCGATCAGAAAATGGATCCCCGGCTGCTTTGGATTCTCCTGGAGAATCGCTTCGTACTCTTTCGCGGCTTCGTCCCATCTCCCCTGCACTTCCAGTGCTTCGGCGTTCATTCTCCGCGCTTGCACCGACCGCGGCGCCTTCTGCGCGAGTTCACCGGCGGCTCGCATGGAGAGGTCGGAATAGGCGTGTGCGGCTATGTACAGCACGTCGGGATCGTCTGGGAACTGTTTTCCTAACTGCCCTAAGAGTTCGCCTGCCGTGGTGCGATCATCCACTGCCATGGCGCAACGGACGCCCAAAATCCCCGCTTGTTTTAGCTCCGCCTTGGAGGCAAGAGTGGTTACCGCCTTCCGCAAAACGGGCAAGGCCTCTTTGCAGCGGCCTTGCTCGGCAAGGGTCATGGCCTTCTCGGGCGTCAGGGTCGCCGCAGGACTGGCTGGTGATGTCTTTTGTTGCTGGGCGTCCAACCGGGCGGTTCCCGACGCCAGGATCGCCAGATTCGCTGCGAGGAATTTTCCGAGAATCTTCCTGGTCATAAAAAAAGAAGGGGCAGGCGGGGGTGTGTTCGCCTGCCCCATCCTACTTCACCGGGGGACTAGTAGTAAAACTTCAGCGCAAATTGGATGTTCCGTGCGTCTTGCGCAGTCGTGATCTGACCCATGGTTGCTCCGAAGTTCATGTCCGGAGCGTTGAGGTTTACGTGGTTGAAGGCGTTTACGAAGTCGGTACGGAACTGCAGTTTGTATCTCTCCGTAATTTGGAAGTTCTTCTGCAAGCTCAGGTCAACGTCGGCATATCCAGGTCCGCGCAACCACCCGAGTTGAGCCGGGCAAGTTCCGAATGTCCCTGCCCCCGGCACGCTGAAATTGCCGCTGTTGGTAAACCATTGAAAGCCGTTGAAGTCGGTACCGGCGGTTCGTCCCTGAACGTGGGCGATGGAATCGCAGTTCGGGCGCGAACTGCGGGAGTTGGTTCCGGACTGGTCTCCGCTGCCGTACGGGCTCATCGGGAATCCGCTGTGCACCGAAACGATCGGGCTGACCGACCATCCCCCGACGACCGCGTTCAGTACGGCGCTCATGTCTTTGCCTATCATCTTGCCGCGCCCAATCGGCAGGTCGTAGACGGCGTAGCTCGCTAGGGTATGGGCTGCGTCGTAGTAGCACGGCGCCCATTCTGCCTTGGGGTCATAGATGTTCTGCCAATACGGAGAGGCGGTCGTAGCCTGTGCGCCCCACGAACCGTAGTAGCCGCTGTTGTCGGTCATACACTTCGAATACGTGTAGGACACCTGGTATTGCAAGCCCTTGCTCATTTGCTTCTGCAAAACGGCCTGCAGCCCGTGGTACCACATCTTTCCGTTGGATTGCGTTCCGGATGTGAACTTTGAGATGGTATCCAGCAGCGCCTTATTGTTTGAGAAGAAGGGGCTGTCCTCGGTCACGCCCGGCGACACCAAAAACCGCTGCGAGTACGAGAAAGGCACCATCAGGTGCGTTCCCCTTTGTCCGACATAGCCAATCTGGAACGTCGTGTCCTTCCAGAATTGGCGCTGAATCGTTAGGTTCCACTGATCGGAGATCGCGGGCTGCACGTTGGGATCCCAAACGCGCAGCAGGGCGCCGGCATAGCAGGAGTAATTGGGACAGGACAGATCGGTAGATGTCGTCCCCACGATGCCGTCGGATGCTGTCGTGCCTGGCAGTGGAACACTGTTATACGGCACGTCGAGTTCCGCGGGGTTGAACGGCGGGTTGATCGGTAAACGGAGGTTGGTTCCGGTTCCCTCGAGATAGGAGGAAATCGTGAACGCGCCGCGCAGGACCGTGTGGCCGCCCAGCGCTTCCGGCGTCCAGGCAAACCCGATGCGCGGCTGCAAGGCTTTGCCGCCGTACACGCCGTTGTAGAGCGCGCGGCTCGCCCCGTTCTGGCCGGCATACTCGATCTGCTGCGTCTTCAAGTTGTAGTTCGCCTGCTGGTCGTTCGATTCCACCCAAGGAGTATGTGCTTCGTAACGTAGGCCAAGATTCAGCGTCAGTCGGTCCGTCAAACGCCAGGTGTCCTGCACATAGCCAGCATAAATGTTGGTGGTCTGTTCCCACGTTTTGCCGGTGCTGAGACCGCGACCGAATTCCCCGGGAAGACCCAGAAAGAAGTCAGCCATGCCGTCGCCGGTATTAGTCGCCGCGTTCTTATACGCGCTCGCGGTGAAGCTGCCGCTGAAGTTCATGAAGCCCAGTTCACCGTTGTTGCCCGAATAAAATGTCTTAATCGGCTCACGCCAAAATTGAAAACCGGCCTTAATAGAATGCCGGCCTCGCGTATAAACCACTGAATCTTCCACTTGCCACACGTGGTCGTCAAAGCTTTGCGTCACCAGGCTGTTACCCAAGCCGGTAAGAACGCTGCCCAAGCCAAGGCCGAGCAGGCCGTTGATTCCCGCCGGGTTCCCGTTCCCGATTCCGATTTCGTTGCCAAGGGCACCCACGCTCGAATCAAAGCTGCTGCCGGTGTTAAGCGTGATGTGGCTCCACCCAAACCGAAAATCGTTCAGGAAGTTCGGCGTGATGGTCCGCGTCCAATCGCCCACCGTATTCCAGATTGGCGCCGACGACGACCCGTTTCCAAACAGCGGCTGGGAGTTAGTGCTTGGGTTATTCTGCTGCGCCCTCGTGAACCGCCAACTGATCCGATCCTTAGCGGTTGGAGCATAGTCAACCTTGGCGTCGCCTTGGTTCGAGTCCAGTGCCGATGCGGTCGAATTCAGCGCGTTTTGCTGCAGGTTTCCGTTGATTGTGGTCGGGAACAGGCTAGAGGCAAACAGCGCCTGCGCCACCGGACTGATCATCCCTACCGGAATGACGTTGTTGAGGAAAGGCAGGCGGACCGCAGGCGCGGTGCACGGCACTCCGCCAATTCCGGTGCCGACGGCACACGGGTTATAGAGCTGGACGTGCTTTCTGGAATCGTTTGGACCCGAGGGACCGTTGCAGATTCCAGCCGTGAAGCCGGTCTCGCAGAGAGCCCCAAAGTCGCCGCCTTGTTCCGCCGGCGTGTAGGTGCTGAAAAACTGCGATGAATTGGGGTGGTCGAATCTCTGCCCCTGGTAGTCGACGAAAAAGAACAGTTTATTTTTCAGGACCGGGCCGCCGAGTGTGCCTCCGAACATATTCCAGCGCAGCTTGTCTTTCTCTGCCCCATTGAAGTTGTTGGACCAGCTGTTGGCGTTCAGCACGTCGTTACGGAAGAACTCCCACACGTCACCATGAAAACTGTTGGTTCCGGACTTGATCGTCGCGCTGACGATTCCACCTTCAAAATTCCCGAATTCCGCAGAGGCATTGTTCGTAATCAAGTTGAATTCTTCGATGGCGTCGGGAGCCGGCGTATAACCCAGCAGGTTGTCGGAAACTTGATTGTTGTCCATACCGTCGAGCAGAAAGTTATTCGATTGCTCGCGGTTTCCGTTGATGTAAGGACGACCACCGCTGCCGGTATTGTCTCCCGTATTGAAGCTTCCCGGATCCGTCGTAATGCTGCCCGGCGAAAGGAGCGTCAGCTGCACATAGTTCCTGGTGGCCAAAGGCAGGTTGTCGTTGGTGCGCGAGTCAATGATGGTGCTAACTTGCGTGGTGTCGGTCTGCAGGACCGGTGGAGCAGCGCTCACTTCCACAATTTCCGTTTTCAGTCCCACCTTTAGCTGGATTTCCAATCGAGCGGTCTGGTTTAGCACCAGCACAATGCCCGGTTGCAATGCGGTTTGAAATCCCGTCGCTTCGATTCTTACGTCGTAGGTTCCAACCGGAATTCTGGTGATGTAAAACGCGCCGTCCGCGTTCGTTGTAGCCGTCGAAACCGTTCCGCGTGCCACGTCTTTGGCGGTGACGGTTGCGCCCGCCACTGCCCCTCCGCCTGGGTCCGTCACTGTCCCGGTGATTGATGCTGTGACTTCCTGGCCCCAAACAGCAGTCCCCCCGGCCAACGTTAGCGCTAGCGCTAACAGGCCGTAAACCATGTTCTTCCACGACCCCGTAACCATCTTCTGACCTCCATTCAGGCACCTTCGCTCAGAAAGCGCCGCCCCTGTTGCATTTTTCGACTGCGAAATGCCGAGCACCCCTGCTCAGCTATAGAAATTATCGTGATAAGCTATATAGCACAGAAATAGGCTTGTCAACAAAAAAAATGTGTTTTATAAAGAATTTCCGTCGGGGACCCTCTGCACAGGCTATAGCACTTTTGGCCGTGCTCTATATCACAAGCGAAGGGAAGACTGTTCCGGCCCGCCCCGGCTTGTCTGGAGCTTCGGCCTTGGTCGCAAGGGTCGGGTCGCGCATGAGGCTCAGAGTGTTTTTTGGTGACCATCGAACCTGTGAAGCATTTCTCTCGTCTATTGTTCATGTTACGGATGAGGTGCATTGAATGGCTGCCAGCAAAGTTCGCCTTGTCTTACCCGCTTACCAGCGCATCCAGCTGGCTATTCGGAAGCGCATTGACTCCGGCCATCTTCGCCCCGGCGACCCGGTTAGCTCCGAACGCGACCTGGCCAAACTCCATGCGGTCAGCTTGATGACCGCCCGCCATGCCTTGGCTTCTCTCGAACGCGAAGGCGTTGTGGAGCGCCGACGCGGCGTCGGCACTTTCGTTTCTTCTCCTAAAATTCATTTCAATAAGCTGATGAGTTACACGGAGCAGATGGCTGCGCGCAGCCTGACTGCGGCGTCAAGAATCTTGTACGCGAAGACCATCGACAACGAGCCAGACCCAGCGGCTCGCCTTTCGCTCGCTCCTACCAAGAGCCTGATCAAGTTGGAGCGTCTCCGCCACGCCGCCGATGAACCGTTCGCTCTCGAGACCTGCTATCTGTCCGCCGACGACTTTCCCGGCCTGCTTGAGGCTCCGCTCAGCCGCGACTCCCTCTTTGCAACGTTAGAACGCAACTACGACGTCCGGCTCGGCTATGCCGACGAGGAAATTGACGCCACGGCTGCCGACCCGCGTACCGCAGAACTGCTGAACGTTCCGCGTCGTGATCCACTGCTGCGGATTCGCCAGGTCATCTACTCTACTCGGGGCAAAGCTATAATCTATGTCCTCGGCATCTATCGTTCGGACCGTCATAATTTCGTGATTCGCCGCTTCCGTTGAGTCGAAAACCGTTAGTCCGTCGGCCGCCTTCTGCCGGCTCCAGGCACCTACGGCATGCGGGCGGTTGGTGTCGAAGGAGATCTAAGTACAAATGCTGGTGGTCTTGAAAAAGGACTACGATGACGTGAGCCGCGAAGCCGCGCGAATTGTGGCCGGAGCGGTCCGCTCGAAGCCCCATATCGTGCTGGGCCTGGCTACCGGCGGCACGCCGCTCGGGCTTTACAAAGAGCTGGTCGCACTCTATCGTACGGATTCGCTCGACTTCTCCGGCGCCACCAGTTTTAACCTCGACGAATATCTCGGTCTCGCTCCGTCACATCCGCAAAGCTTCCATTACTTCATGGAACAGAATCTTTTTTCGCAGATCAACCTGCCTCGCGAGCGTGCTCATGTCCCGGACGGCACCATTCCTGGCGACTATGACGACTACTGCGCGCGCTACGAGCAGTCGATCAGGGCCGCCGGCGGCATCGACCTGCAGGTCCTCGGTATCGGCCGCAACGGCCACATCGGCTTCAACGAACCGACCTCCAGCCTCGCTTCCCGCACGCGCCTGAAAGCTCTCAGCCGCGAAACCATCGAAGACAACCGCCATGTCTTCGCCAGCGAATCCGAAATGCCCAAGTGCGCCATCACCATGGGCATCGGCACGATTCTCGATTCCAAGCGCGTGCTGATCCTGGCTTCCGGCCAGGCGAAAGCGGCTGCCGTAGCCAAAGCCATCGAAGGGCCCATCACCTCTTCCGTCAGCGCTTCCGCTCTCCAGATGCATCCCGACGTCACTTTCATCATTGACGAAGAAGCGGCATACTCGCTCACGCAGCGCGATTATTATCGCCACGTTCTGGAAATGACACGATTGTTCACCCCGGAACGTCTGTCTTAATGGCACTAGATCGGGGATAGCGAACTTTCATGTTCATCGCGGGCGACATCGGCGGCACCAAGTCCCACCTCGTGGCATTCGACGAGCACCACGGCAAGTTCACTGTCGTCGCCCGCAAGCGTTACGCCACACGCGACTTCGCCAGCTTTGAAGCGCTGATTGAAGCTTTTTCACGCGAAGCGCGTCAGGCGGGCTCGCGCACGGCAATCGCCGCGGCTGGCTTCGGCGTTCCCGGCACGGTTGTGGACGGCGTACTGCACGCCGCCCATATCCCGTGGGTACTCGATTCCTCCGCTCTCGCCGCGAGTCTCGGCCTGCCGCGCGAGCACGTCGTCCTCATGAACGATCTGGTCGCCACGGCGCGCGGGTTGCAGAAGCTCGACGCCCAGGACCTGCACTACCTCAATCGCGGCCTCGACCACCCGCAGGAGAACTTTGCGGTCATTGCCGCCGGCACCGGTCTTGGCGAGGCCGTCTTGTATTGGGATGGTCACGGTCATCGCGCCGCCCCGTCCGAAGGCGGTTCGGCCGATTTTGCGCCACGCGGGGACCGCGAAATTGCGTTTCTCACCTTTTTGAAGAAGCGCTTACCGCGAGTCTCCTGCGAAGAGCTTTTTTCCGGGCGCGGTTTCCGTCCCATCCACGAATTCCTGGCGCCCGACGTGCGCCACCCTTCGTTCGCTAAAGCCGCCGGCGAGTCGGCGCAGGAGATCACCGGCAATGCCCTGAACGGTTCCTGCCCAGTTTGCGTCGAGACGCTCGATTTCTGGACCGATGCATTTGGCGCTGAGTCGGGCAATCTCGCGCTGCGCGTGCTGGCCTACGGCGGCGTCTACTTGGCGGGCGGCATCGCCTTAAAGATTTTGCCGCTCCTGCAGAAGAGCACCTTTTGCACGGCGTTCGCCGACAAGGGGCAACTCGCTCCGCTGCTGGCCAACATTCCTATCGCCGTAGTGCTCAACGAAGACGCACCGCTGCTTGGCGCAGCGCACTCCGCTTTGACCGTCTTTGGCGGCGGCAAACTCACCTGAGAGCTCACTCCAGCTCTTTCATCGGCAGCTGATCCACCTTGCGCAATTGCGGGAAAATCCATGCCCACAATGCGGTTACCACCATCGCGCCAATTCCGCCCAAGATCACGGCTCGAACCGAACCGAACCACTGCGCAGTCAGTCCCGATTCAAACTGGCCCAGCTCATTGGACGCACCGATAAAAATCATGTCCACTGCATTGACCCGGCCGCGCATCTGATCGGGTGTGGCCACCTGGATCAGCGTCGCGCGAACAATCACGCTAACCATGTCGGTGGCGCCGACAAGAAACAAAGCAACGAGCGAAAGCGTGAAACTGCGCGATACGCCAAAGACAACGGTGCACAAACCAAAAAGGGCGACGCACCACAGCATCGCGGCGCCAGCCTTTCTCTTGAGCGGGTAGTGCGCGATGGCAATCGCCATCACGCCTGCGCCTACGCCCGGGGCGCTGCGCAAAATTCCCAAGCCCCAGGGGCCGCTTTCGAGAACCTCGCGCGCATACACCGGCAACAACGCTACGGCGCCGCCCAGCAGCACTGCGAAAAGGTCCAGGGAAATTGCGCCGAGAATCATTTTCTCGCGCCAGATGTAGCGGAATCCTTCTAGCACCTTGTTAAGCGTTGCGGAAGGCTTGATGCGCTCTCTTTCCCGCGACGGCACGCGCAGCATCAGCGCCACCGCAGCGACCGCCGCGGCCAGCGAACACGCGTAAACCGATTCGGGGCCGGCGCCGTGTCCAAACGCCCGTTCGGCAAAGGCATAGAGCATTCCGCCCGCGACCGGGCCGAGGATCGTGGCGGCCTGCCAGAACGTCGAGCCCCAAGCCACCGAACTCGCAAACACTTGCGACGGAACAAGCTGGGGAAAGATCGCGCGGCTCGCCGGCCCGTTGAAGGAACGCACGACGCCCAGTAACACCAGCACGGCGTAGATGGAAATAATGGACACGCTACCGCGCAGGGTAATCACGATCAGCAGCGCGAAGCACACCGCGAATCCGAAATCGCAAACCAGCAGCAGGTTTCTGCGGTTGAAGCGGTCCGCCGCGTGCCCGGAAATGAGAAAGAGCGGAATACTGGGAAGGAATTGCGCCAGCCCGACCCAGCCGAGGTCGAGCGGCCGCCTGGTGATTTCATAGACCTGCCAGCCGACCGCGACCGCCTGCATTTCCATCGCTACCACGATGGAAAAGCGCGCCAGCTGATAATAAACGAACGCGGGGTAGCGAAACGCCGCGCGCGGGTCCGCTTTGACCGCTATGGTCTCCGTTGCTCCGTCACTCACGGAACGGTGCTCGTTCGTCGAGGGTCGAGCGGCCCGAAGTTTTGCAGGAAGGGATTATTCACCGTAGGGCACCCAGATATTTTTAACCTGATAGGCGTGCTCGAGAAACCAGCGGCCTTGGCCCTTCTGTGCGTCAAACCAATCGATCGCGCGGCCGTCATTGCTCCACACTTGCTTCAAATTGCCGGCCGACAGCGCTTTGGCCGCCGAGCACAGCGCTTCGTCGCCGTAGCACCAAATGGCGTCGAGATCGTCGTGCTCGGCGAGAACCTTCAGCAACTCTGCCGATCTTCCGCTGACGAGGTTTACGACGCCGTCTGGCAGATCGCTGGTTTCAAATACCTGATAGAGGTCTCCCGTGACCAGCGGATATTGTTCCGACGGAATCGCGACGACCGCATTTCCCGCGGCCACTAGCGGCAGTACCAGGGAGAAGAATCCTAGCAGCGGCACATCCGCGGGGCAGAGGACGCCCGCCGTTCCGAGCGGTTCGTTCATGGCGATGGAAATGTTCCGGAAAGGCGGATTGTGCACGGCGCCATCGAACTTGTCGCACCATGCCGCATAGCAAAAAATACGTTCGATACTGGACTGAACCTCGAGGGCGGCTTGCTTCTGGCCCACCGCTAGAGCCAGGCGGCCCGTGATTTCGCCGCCGCGCTGCGAGAGATTTTCCGCCAGGTAGTAGAGAACCTGCGCGCGATTGTGCGCCGTCGTTTTTGCCCAGCCTTCGGCTTTGCGGGCCGCATCGACGGCGTTGCGAATGTCTTTGCGGTTGCCGAGCGGAGCTTCGCCCAGCAACTCGCCCTTTGCGCCGTAGACCGGGACGCTGTACCCGGAATCCGGCCGCGCCTGTTTTCCGCCGATGTAGAGCTTCACCGTGCGGTCAATCGAAGTGATGGGATTGGCGACGTCGGCGCGGGCCTTCGCGCCGCTCTTCTTCTCTTTGCCGGCCTTCAGCGCTTGCGCCTGCTTGAACCAGGTGGGCTCAAGGTATTCGAGCAGCCCTTCGCGGCCGCCTTCGCGCCCGTAACCGCTTTCCCGATAGCCGCCGAATCCGCAAGCAGCGTCAAAAAGATTGGTGCTGTTGACCCAGACCACTCCGGCTTTGATTTGCGCCGCGGCCGCTAGCGCAACGTTGACACTCTCGCTCCAGACCGATGCCGCCAAGCCGTACACCGTGTTGTTGGCGAGTTGCACCGCTTCCTGCGGCGTACGGAACGTCATGGCCGCGAGAACGGGTCCGAAAATCTCCTGCTGCGCGACGATGGACGTCGGATGAACGTTGCTCAGCAGGGTGGGCTTGTAATACCAGCCGCGGGAAGGCAAAACGATTTCCGGCTGCCAGCAGGTCGCGCCTTCGGCAATTCCCTGCTTGACCAGACCGTCGATTCTTTCCAGCTGCACACGCGCAATGATGGCGCCGATGTCCACGGCTTTGTCGAGGGGCGAGCCAATCCGTAGCGTGCTCATTCTAGCCTGCAGTTTGCGCGTCAGCTTTTCGGCGACGGACTCCTGAACCAGCAAGCGCGAACCGGCGCAGCAGACCTGCCCTTGATTGAACCAGATACCGTCCACCAGGCCTTCGACCGCGGAATCCAGATCGGCGTCTTCAAACACGATGAACGGCGACTTGCCGCCGAGTTCAAGCGAAAGCTTCTTGTGGGACGGCGCGGTGGCGCGGCGAATGGCGCGGCCGACTTCGCTGGATCCGGTGAAGGCAATCTTGTCCACATCGGAATGCCTTACCAGGGCTTCTCCGGTCGCGCCGTCGCCTGTGATGATATTCACGACGCCCGCGGGAAGGCCGACTTCGTTGCAGATTTCCGCGAAGGCCAGCGCAGTGAGCGGGGTAAATTCCGCCGGTTTCAGCACCACCGTGTTGCCGGCCGCGAGCGCCGGCGCTATTTTCCACGCCAGCATCAACAGCGGGAAATTCCAGGGGATGATCTGTCCGACCACGCCGCAGGCGGAGTGCCCGGGAAACTCTTGCGCAACGAGCTGTGCCCAACCCGCGTGATGGTAGAAATGGCGGGCTACCAGCGGAATATCCAGATCGCGGCTTTCGCGGATGGGTTTGCCGTTGTCGAGAGTCTCGAGTACGGCGAGCCGACGCGAATGCTTTTGCACCTGGCGAGCCAGCGCATAGAGAAACCGCGCACGCTGGTGTCCGGACAGTTTCTGCCAGCCGCGCAAGGCGGCGCGCGCGGCCTTGACGGCGGCTTCGACGTCGGCGGCGCTTCCCTGAGCGACATCGGCAATTTTCTCGCCACTCGAGGGATCCGTGGTCTCGAAATATCCTCCCGCAATGGGATCTTGGAATTTTCCGTTGATGAAATGGCCGAAGCGGCGCTGGTAGCGGTCGAGCCAAAGCAAGGATTCTTTGGGGTCCTCGGGCGCCGGCCCGTATTCCATGGTTCTGAATTTTTCGATAACGCTCATGTGTGCGCGGATTCGTCAGCCTTCTTCTGCATTTTTCCCCGCCACGATTCGAGCCGTTGCAGGAGAAATTTCAATCGGTCGCGGCCCCATTTCGTGTTGGTGACCACCTGTTCGATGTCGCGAAAAAATTCCTGGTCGCCGAGTTCCTCGCGGATGTCGCCCAGGAAGGGATAGATCTTGCCGAACATCATGAACATTTCGCCGCTGAATCCGGGAACCAGGAAAAGGCTTTCGCTGAGCGCTCCCTGCAGCACAAAGGAAGCGGCCATTCCCCAGTAACCCGCTACCTGGCGGAGCCAGCGATTCTCCTGGGTGCCGGGTGCCCAGGCGACTTTGAGAAAATCGTCCGCACTGCCGGGCCAGAAGTCGTTCATCCACCACTGGCGCGCCTTGCGCATTTCCGGTTCACGCCTGAGGTCGTACAACTGCAGGATCAACTGTGCATCGCTCGCGCCCGGTTTCTTCGCCACGATCTTCCTTTCTTCCGGCTGCTCCCCGGTCCTCAGGCCAGCGGGTGGCGGTAATCAGCCGAGTAACGGCCGGTAGCGTGGAATTCGAGTTGGCGTTCGATGTCCGCGAGCATACCGCTGGCGCCGAAGCGGAAAAGGTGCGGCGCGAGCCATCCGTTGCCGAGCTCTTCTTTCATTAACGAGAGCCATTCCAGAGACTGTTTGGCGGAGCGGATGCCGCCGGCGGGCTTGAAACCGACCGCCATGCCGGTTTCTTCGGCGTATTCGCGGATGGCGCGCACCATCACCAAGCCGACGGGCAGCGTGGCGTTGACGGTTTCCTTTCCGGTGGAGGTTTTGATGAAGTCGGCGCCGGCCATCATGGCGACCAGGCTGGCCTTGGCGACGTTGCGCAGCGTGAGCAGATCGCCGGTGCCCAGAATGACCTTGAGATGTGCAGGACCACAGGCATCTTTGAAGGCCACGATTTCGTCGTAAAGCTTCTGCCACTGCGCGCCAAAAACGTGGGCGCGGGTGATGACGACGTCAATTTCCTGGGCGCCGCTTTCGACCGAGCGTTTGATTTCGGCGATGCGCTCCTCTAGCGGCGAGAGACCCGCCGGAAACCCGGTGGAAACGGCGGCGACCGGAATGCCGCTGCCTTCGAGAGCTTTGACCGCGGTATCGACAAAGAGGTGATAGACGCAGACGGCAGCGACTTTGATTGGCAGCTCCCGAACGGCGAACTTGTCGAGCAGTTCCTGCCGGACGGGCTGGCGCGCTTTGGCGCAAAGGCGCTTTACACGTTCGCAGCTGTCGTCGCCAGAAAGCGTCGTGAGATCCATGCAGGTGATGGCGCGAAGGAGCCAGGCGACCTGCCAGTCTTTTTTTACGGTGCGCCGCGTGACCAGCGTGGCAGCGCGACGTTCGACGGCGGAGGTATTGACGCGCACCGATTCAACCCAATCGAGATTGAGGGACGTGCCTCGGTTCGGATGAAGCGGCTGGCCCGCGAGCGTAGCGATGGCCGTCTGGCCGGATAGCGACTGGACCGGAGCGATGGGCGAACCGTCACGGTTGACGATTTCCAGTCGGGGAAGATTTTCAGGAGGCGTCATGATCGAGGACTCCGGCAGAGGTAAAGGGTAAGGATAACACCCGAGACGAACCGGAGGCGAGGGCCCGGATCTAAGCCTGACACTTGGATTTCCGGGGTGGAATCACCACCCGCAGCGAATAAAGGGGTTTACAAACCGGAGTAAACCAGGAATGGCGCCCAGTAGAAGGGTCGCCGGTAGTTGCCGGACGAGTGGACCAAGCTGAGCTTGGCTTTGCGCAGCGCGGCGGCCGGATCCTGGCCCGCACCGAGGTTTTTGTACATCTCGTCCATCAATTGCGGCGTGGAGGCGTTGCTCACTTCCCACAGGCCGCCGATGACATTGCGAGCGCCGGCGCGGAGGAAGGCCCAGGAGAGGCCGACGAGCCCCTCGCCCGCGTAGGTTTTGACGCCGCTGCCGTTGCAAGCCGAAATGGTGACAAGGTACGCGCTGAGCGGGCGTGCGAGGATGTCGCGAGCGTAGAGCTTGAATGAGTCGCCTTCGGGCGAAAGGATGATGGCGGATTCAAGCGGCTGAAGCCGGCTGGCCGTGCCATGGGCCGTGAAATGCAGATACGAAAAACGTTCGGGGTGGCTGGAAAGGTAGCCCTTGGGGGTGGCATTGCCGCCGGTAAGTTCAAGCCGCCGCTCGGGCGGAAAGTACTGTTCGAGGTAGCCAATCTCCCGGCCCGCTTGCCCGATCGGCGGAAAATCGGGGCTGGCGGGAAGAGACTTGCCGACGATCAGAATGTTCGAGTTTCTCTGTAGCGCCGACATCGCGCTGGCAGCCGAGCGAGAGAGAGAGCTGGCCGTGGTGATGGTCACGTCATCGATCCAATAGTGGGGCAGCGGGCTCGACTGCGTGCTGCCGCATGACTCGGAGCATCCGGGGTTGATCAGCGTTTCGAAATTGAGAGAGTTCAAACTGCCGTCGGGAAAAATGACCACACGGGAATCTTTGGGAATAAATTTTTCCGCGGGCCGTACCAACGTCTCGTAGAGCTTTTTCCCTTCTACATTGCCAGCTTCTAGGGGATCGCGGGGATCGAGAAACGCCTGGCGATACGACTTCACGGATGTTTCAATTTCCGTGCTAGGCGGAAGTGGAACGAGAGAGGTCTTTGCGGGCGTTACAACCCACAGCCAGGAGCGGCGTTCGCCCAGCCAATAAAAGAGCAGGGTAGCGTTGAGGCTGTGCGCAGTGTGCTGCGGGCGAAACGCCGGTTGAGGGGGATTTTGGGACGCGTTGTCGCCGGCTGGCTGCGGGTCTTGCTCGAAAGATTGCGAGCGGCTCAGGTCGGCGACCTGGAGGGCGTCAAGAGGGCGGCGCTGGTCCAGCAGAAAGTTGACATAAGCGTCGTAAAACGCAATGGCGTTGGAGAGAAACGAAAGGCGAAGCTCTAAGCTAGGAATCGCATTGCGAGCGGCCTCGAAAGTGCGAATGGCGACGGTAAACTCGCGCTGCGCTTGAGCGGACTGGCGTTGCTCCGCGTATGCCTGGGCTAGAAGGGCGTGAGCTTCCCACTGGAGCGGCGCGGGCGCGCTGGGAGTGTTGAAGATCGAGCCGAAAGCAGCCTGCGCACCGGGCAAATCTTTCTTGGCCATTGCGATGCGACCGGCAATCATGCGTGTGCCGTTGCTGTTAAAAGGATCGAGACCGCTTTTTGCAAGCTTGGTCGCCTCTTGATTCGCTTTCTCCGCTACATCCAAGTGGCTGATGGCTAGAGCGGCGCGAGAGAGTGTATTGAGGCAGCTTGCCCGCGTGTATTTGTCCTCATTTTTCTCGGCCAGATCCACCGCCTTGCGTGCAGTGGAGTAGGCGTCTTGGTGACGCTTTTCCTGAAGGTAGACGTAGGAAAGAGCAGCAGTCCAGTAAACCTGATCGTCCAGCAAGCCGGACTGTGCGGCCTTGTCACGCGCGTCTTTGAACGAGGACTCAGCTTCTTCAAAGTCGCCGATCACCGAGTAGTTCCAACCCAAGTTGCCGAGAGTTTTGGAGACTGAGCTAAGAGAGCCGAGGGTTTGCGCCTTCTGAAGAGCCAGCTTGTAGCGGTCGATGGCTTGGTCATAATGCTCGAGATTCATGGCGACGTTACCGAGGCTGCCAAGAGCGCCCACTTCCAAGTACGGAAGGCCCTTCCGGCGAGCAATCTCGAGCGTTTCACTGAATGCGATTTCGGCCTCACGATAATTGCCAAGCATGATTTGTAAAATGCCTTGACACTGTTTAATGTCGGCGAGGCGGTCAGATCCGGTCGAACGCGCGAGAGCTTCGGCTTGTGAAAGGACATCCCCGGCCTGGTCATATTTCTGAAGATAGCTATAGACCAGCCCTTGCACCATGAGGCGATGCACAGCCACCTCGGAATTGGCGAGGTCCGGCGGCAGATCCGGAATCAAAAGAGCCAAGGCGTCGTTGTATGAACCACGCAGCAGGAGTACGTGAGCTTTCAGGACGCGAAAACGCGCAGATACACGTACGTCAGACTGATATTTGGCGCACGCCGCATCAGCATCGCGGAGCGCGTCGTCGAGCAGCCCATGACCCATCTCGTCGCGAATCATCTGAAACTGCGCGTCGGCAGACGGAGCATGATGGCAGCCACCGGCCGCTGCAAAGAGCAGCGCGACCATCAGAAGGTGCGCGGAAAACCGGATCAGTGGGTTGGCGGATACTGTTTTCCGTTGGTGGTGCCACAGGCAACGGAGCCTGAGGCGATGACCGCGGCGTCGAGATTGAAGCGGATCATGCTGAAGGTGCGTTTTGCGTGGCTGATCATCATTTCGGCTAAGTAAATCGTGCCAAAATTGGGAATGACGATGGTATGTCCGGCGGTTTGCACGCCGGGGGCATCCACCTGAATCCCACCCTTGATCAGCGAACAAAGAAAGGCTCCTGTGTCTTCCTGCGGCGGCAGTTCCCGGCCGGTTTGAAAGGGATCCTTCGCAATTTGCCAGAACTCGTCTTTCTGGAGAAAAGCCTCTTGCGCTTGCTTAAAAGTCTGAACGCCCTCGAAAAAGGCGCAATTGAGTTCCATCTTAACAGGCTGACCGAGAATTCGAAGATTTTCGAATTTGCAGCCTTCCATGCTGACGCTGCCTTCCGAGGCGTCTGTGAGATGCTTCGAGTAGGTACTGGCGACGACAAGGTCCGCGGTTAAGACATTGAGGATATTGAGGCCCTCGACCGCGGCGGTAGCCCGCGTGTCGTTGCTCGCTTCGTCATCCTCGTAGCCAGCTGAGATTTCGGTGTAACCAGCCGCGAAGGAAATAAATTTACCGTCGCTGAACTTGTCCACGCGCGCGGTGCTATGGCCGCCGGTGGAGCAGAGAGATGATGAAGCCAGCGCGTCGATGTGGTGGTCGTCTGGGCGCGTGAAGTTCGCGGTGAGCGCTTGCGAACACGCGTCAAAGTAAAAATAGGGCCGCTGATAGGACGGGACTGGAACGGAAGCCATGGCTGGATATCTCCTTTAACCTCAACGAATTTGTCTTGCGCAGGGCCGTATGGTGCCAAAACTAGTGTCGTACTTCAACCGTAAACTGGAGCCGGGCGAGTTCCTTCGCGGAGGACGAATCCGCGGTGGAAGAAGCCAAACCGGAAACGATGATCGTGTACTTCCCTGCCTGCCGGCCGGGATTGATGACGAGCACCTGAGTTTTCTGAGCCTCCGCAGCGTTGAGGGAGCGCAGCGGGGTTTTCGCGCCAGATGGAGACTGCAGTGTCAACTGATAGGTGGAGACAGCAGGATCATAAGGAGCGTCGACATAAAGACCGAAAGGCTGGTCCGCGAACACTGTGAAATTGAGAGACTCGTCGCCGAGCGTGTTGGCGGTGATCAAAGAATGCATTGGGAGGACGCGCGGGGAAACGGCCTGTTTATAACGAGGAATGCTAACGAAGTTCTGGTAGCCGATCACCGCGAGCAAGAGTGCGAAGGCCGGCACGGCAAACGCGGCCTGCAGGATCCAGGAGAACCAGTGGCGAGGCGCAGGAGCAGCATCGGATGTGGCTTGCATAACAGGACTCGCCGCCAAAATTTCACGAGAGGCGCCGAGGAAATCTGCAGCGGAACGCAACTGAATAGCGCATTCGGCGCAGGAAAAGTAGTGCTCTTCGTAGGCGTCGCGCTCGTGCACGGCCAGTTCGCCCAGAAGGTACTTCTCGCAGGCCTGCGATCGAAGAGCTTCGTTGTGGTCCATCGTCAGTCGTTCCATGTTCTGAAAGATAGTGGCGCCCGGAGCCGATTCGTTTCTATTTCTCCTCGGAAAAAGTAGGTCCCGTGCTTTCACACGCTTACGGACCGAGCAGAGAACGGAATTTCTCCTTGGCTCGGTGGATCACGACGCGCAGATAGTCGCGAGTAATGCCAAACCGGCGGCAGACTTCGTCTTTCGGCTGCTCTTCGAAGAAGATGGCCCTCAGTAACGCCTGGTCGCGCTCGGGCATCTGGGCCAGCACTTTGCGCACGGCGCCGCGGGTCTCCTCGGCGATCGCCAGATTTTCGAGGTTGACGACTTTGTCCTCGATCTCGACGTGAGCGGGCTCGAGCGGCATGGATTTGCGACCGGACCGATAGTGCTCCATAAGAACGTTGTTGCAGACGGAGTTTACGAAAGCACCCAGGCGGTTGGCTTCACGCAGTCCGCCATCGGTGCGAATCGAGCGAATGACGCGGGCGAAGGTTTCCTGGCGCAGGTCCTCTACGGCGTCGGGAGCCAGGTGGCGCGCCCTGAGCTTTAGTTGCAACAGCTCGGAAAAATAGGCAACAAAGTGGCTTTCCGTAGAAGGTTGCCCTTCCCGGAGGCGGCCGAGATACGCCTCGTCAAACGCAAAAAGTTCCAAAACCTCCCCCGAAGTGCTGGGAAGTATAGCCGCCACAGAGAACAGTGGCAATGGAGCTGACGTTCCGCGAACGGAACAACGAAAAGAAAAATTCCCGCATGAAACGGATGGAGGTTTCGGCGCACTACCGGGTATAGGACTCCTTGAAGGCTCAGGAGACCTACACGCTGGGACCACGGACCACAACCCGGTCCCCTGGCGTGCCCCTGAAGCAGCGTCCGGTGCTGATGGTTAGAGATCATCGCCGGACGCTGACATAAAAAGGGGGAAACCCTAGCCTAGGATGGTGGGCCCTTGCACGCGAAGCATTTCCCTCAAAGCGCAGACTTCCCCGGACACCCGAGCTTTCCCTCGAACTTGCCGACGACTTGCGCCGTTGTGGCCCTGCACTTGGATTTTGTAGCCAAGCCCGAAGGCACGCGGGAGCTGAATTCTCTGGTCGGAACGGTGCTAAAACAAGCCGGGCTGGAAGACGAAGGGCTCGAGACGGCGCTACTTCTGGTTTCTGACCGCGAAGCAAGGCTGGTAACGCTCCTCACCTTCTGGGATGCCAACCGCTTTTCGAGCGCCCGCGAACGGCGCATCGCCTGGATGCAGAAACTGCTTTCGCCCTTTGCCGATGGGCCGGTCCGCGCGCAGACCAGCACGCCGAAATTCGTGTTGGCGGAAGCAGCCGGGGAACTCGACTCGGACGGTCTACCCCGAGAGTCTAGCGAGCTGGCACAGGTAACGGAGTAGCCTCGCTCACCCCAGGTTCGGCTTCGAGTTCTCGAAGGAAGAAGAAATGGAAATCGTTGTTGCGGCTGGGCCCGTCGTTGCGCTTCGCGCGGCGCGGGGTAAAGGGGATCAGAGTTCGATGGCGCAACCAGGGATGTCGTGCTGCCGGACCGCTTGCTCGGAACCAGCGGTGACGTCGCTCGGCGGGGAAGATTTCTGCTTCGACCACTTTTGCGGCCGATGCTACGAGTTGCTCGAACACGCCGAAAGCGGAACCCTGTCTGCGCACGGTGCCGCTGGCCTGGCCCGGGCGGTGTGCACGCTCGAAGAGTGTGCGCGGCGCGCGCTTGAAATCTCCTTGGGCCCGCTGGCCTTGAACAACCTGGACCGCGCCAGACTGCTCGATATTGTGTTGTGGTCGGGCGATTTGACAACCGAGCTGCGGCGGAAACTCCGCGGCGCGGCTCTGAAGATCGCGGGCGAGGAATCGCATGGCGAACTGGTCCCGGACGCGGTCCGGAACGGTCGCGTCGATTGAGCATGCGGTGGTTTCGAGGTCCAGGGCGCAAAATCCGCTGCAAAGCTCCGTCTTCCGCAGCACGTCGTAACTGATACGGCAAGAGTTACCAAGGCTTTGAAGAAACGACCCAGGAAGGCCGAATCTTTCCACGTACAACTGCAAGAAAAAGAATGATTTATAGATTGGCATACGGTGGTACTACGAATGCATATAACAAGGATAGTGCATGCGGTCTGGTTTTAGTACTAACCACCGCTACAGCACCAGGTTCCCGTCAGGGTCTTTCGCTCCGAGGCATGGCAACGCAGCCGAGCGAGACAGAGAGGAAGGAAACTCTGTCCCAAGCTGATGGTGTAGCCGGGCGGCGGCCAGCCGAAGAGGGATAAGCGACTTGCCTTCCGAAGAACACAATCCGGTTCCGCGCTGGAGGGAGCGCCTTGCCGCGCTGCGCGACACGCTACCCATTTTCAAAATGGTTTGGGAGGCCTCGCCTCGGATTGTAGTGGCGAACGTCAGCGTCCGGGTCGTCGTGGCGCTGCTGCCGCTGGCCATGTTGGCGGTCACGAAGGTGGTCATCGACGCTATCTACCAATACAGCGCACACCAAGCGGCGCTGCCTTCTTACTTTTGGTGGCTGGTGGGCGCGGAATTTCTACTGGCCTGCGTTTCCACGATTTTGGTACGGTTTGGCGACTACTGCGATACGGTTCTGGCGGACAAGTACGCCAAGCATGTCAGCATTCGCATCATGGAGCACGCTTCGCGGCTCGACCTGACCTCCTACGAGGACCCCACGTTCCAAGACAAGCTCGAACGGGCGCGGGTGCAAGGCACCGACCGCGTGCTCATGATCCAGGCGGCGGGCCGGCTGGTGCAGCAGGCTGTGACCACGATCAGCATGGCCGCGAGCATCTGCTTTTTCTCGCCCTGGATTCTGGCGGCGCTCGTGGTGTGCATCGTACCCGCCTTTTTGGGCGAAACACATTTCGCTTTTCTGGGCTATTCGCTGAGCTTCGCGCAGACTCCGGCGCGTCGCGAGATGGAGTACTTGCGCGTTCTGGGCGGCAGCAAAGAGAGCGCGAAGGAGCTGAAGCTGTTTGGCCTGGGCCGCTATCTGGTCGACCGGTTCACCAATCTGGCGATGCGGCTGCACCGGGAAACAGCCGGCCTCGCACGGCGCCGCCTGTTGGTTGGTTCGCTGCTCACGCTCCTTGGCACGCTCGGCTACTACGGAACCTACGCGTTTGTAATCTATCAGACCGTCGCCGGCGTGCTGACGATCGGCACCCTGACGCTGCTTTCCGGCGCCATTGCCGCAGCCAGTTCAAACCTGCAGATGGTGTTCTCCACGTTTTCGACCATCGCCGATCAGGCGCTGTTTATCGGCGACCTGCTGGACTTTTTCGCGGTCAAGCCGGCGGTGTTGTCGAAGCAGAATGCGTTGCCGGCTCCGCAACCGATCAAGCAGGGATTTGAATTCCGCAATGTTTCCTTTGCCTATCCGAACGGGCGCAAGGTTCTGCACAACGTGAGTTTCAAGCTGGCTCCGGGCGAACGCATCGCCTTGGTGGGCGAGAACGGCCAGGGCAAGACCACCATCGTGAAGTTGCTGACGCGGCTCTACGATCCGACCGGCGGCCAGATTCTGCTCGACGGCGTGGACCTGCGCGAATACGACCAGGAAGACCTGTGGCGCGAAATCGGCGTGATCTTCCAGGACTTCATGCGCTACGACATGACCGCGACGGAAAATATCGCCATGGGGCGCATCGAGGAGCGCAACAACATTTTCCGCATTCGTTCGGCGGCGCATAAAAGCTTGGCCGAAGAGGTAATTCGCAAGCTTCCGAAAGGCTTCGATCAGCAGCTCGGATGCCGGTTCGACGGGGGAACCGACCTTTCGGGCGGCGAGTGGCAGAAATTGGCGCTGGCTCGGGCCTATCTGCGGGAAGCGCAGGTGCTCGTCCTGGATGAACCGACCGCTTCGCTGGATGCCAAGTCCGAGCATGAGGTGTTCGAGCGTTTCGCGGAACTGACCCGCGGGAAGATGGCCATGCTGATTTCGCATCGTTTTTCGACGGTGCGGATGGCCGACCGGATTTTTGTTTTGCAGGACGGAAGGATCGCCGAAGAGGGGCCGCACGACGAGCTGATGCAGAACGGCGGGCGGTACGCGGAGATGTTCGAGCTGCAAGCGGCGAGCTACCGGTAGTCGACGGTTTTTGGGGGACCGAACGCAATGGCGACGGGGATGGAGTTGATATTGAGCCTGCGCAGCGCGCGCGAATGGCACAGCACGCTCGAAGAACACAGCGAGCGCAGCGCGGTTGCCGCGGCGGCGGAGGAGACCGCGCGGCGTCTGGAACGAATTCTTACCGCAGCGCGGCGCGATACTCTCAAGACGCAAACCAAGCAGCGGCGCAAGATCGTGTCGCCCATGGCCGACAACCTGGCGCTGCATGAAGCGCAAACCAGCGGCGCGATTCAGTATTTGCAGCGCCGGCAGTCCTCCGGAGCCTTTCTCGAAGGAGACTGGCGGTCGCTCACCGCAAACACCAAAGTGATCGAGGAGGCCTTTGCCGAAAGCCGGGCCGCGCTGCGGTTGGCCGACGAACTTCCGGTACTCGCCGGCGTGAACGAAGGCCAGCTGCGCGTTCGTCTGCTGGCCGAGCGGTTCCTGGAGGCGGCGGAGTACGTTTTTGAGCGGCAAGAACTGGTGACATTTCTGGCGGCACTGCAGGAAGAGGCGGAGTTGACCAACGCCGAAATCGCGGCGCTCAAGGGATTCCTGAGCCAGGTTTTGCTCGAGCAAGTCGCCGGGCACGCCCGCAAGCTGGTGATGCCCGGGCGGAACACCAGCGCTTCGCGGGAAGAAGCCTTGCCCGGGCTGCGCGGGACCCTTTCCAGCCTGAAGAGCCTCGGACTAACGGATTGGGACGAATTGTTTGTGGAGACCAGCCTGTGCGAGCAGGCGCTGGCGCACGATCCCGCCGGTGCCTTTGAGGGCATGGAGAAGGCTGCCAAGTCCGACTATCGGACGGCTGTGGCGCAGTTGGCGCGCGAATGTGGCGAGAGCGAAGCGGAAGTAGCAAGGCGCGCGGTGAAGCTCGCCAAGGCGCCGCATGCTGGAGGCAACGCCAGGGCCAACGAACGCCGTTCGCATGTCGGCTTCTACCTCATTGGAGAAGGACGGCCGAAACTCGAAGAGGCGCTCGGGGTTCAGCGCTCCCTGTTCACCACCATGGGCAGGTTCCTCAAGCGCTGGCCGGACGGCCTCTACGTCATCGGAATCGAGCTACTCATGGTCGGTCTGCTCAGCGCCGTGGTGATCGGCGCCGAGGTGCGCGTGCCGACTTTCCTGGTGGTGGCGCTGTTCCTCCTGCCGGCGGCTGAGAGCGCGGTGGCCATCGCCAATCAGCTTGCGGTCATGTTCGTGCGGCCGCGGGCCATGCCCAAGATGGACTATTCCAAGGGCATCCCGGCCGAGAGCAAGACGCTGGTCGTGGTGCCAACGCTGCTGCTCAACCGCGAACAGATGGAACGCGCGGTGCGCGATCTGGAAATCCGCTTCTTGGGCAACCGCGACAAAAACCTGCATTTTGCGCTGCTCACCGATCCGCCGGACGCGCCAACGCAGTTTGACAAGCGCGATGAACTGGGTCCGGAGTGCGCGCGCCGTATCACCGAGCTGAACCAGCGCTACGCCGAGCAGGGCCGCGGCAGCTTCTTTCTTTTCCACCGCAATCGTACCTTCAACGCCGTAGAGAAGATCTGGATGGGCTGGGAGCGCAAGCGCGGCAAGCTGCTCGATCTGAACCATCTGCTGCTCGGCAAGTCCAACAACTTTTCCATCATTGCTGGCGACGCCACGCTTCTTGCGGGCTTCAAGTACGTGATTACGCTCGACGCCGACACGCAGCTTCCGCGCGACGCCGCTCATCGCCTGGTGGGGGCCATGGCGCACCCGCTGCAGCGCGCCGTAGTGCACCCGGTTTCGAACGTGGTGGTAGAAGGCTACGGCATTTTGCAGCCCCGTGTCGGCGTCAGCATCCATTCGGCGAACCGTTCACGTCTGGCTGCGCTTTTTTCGGGCGACTCCACCTTCGACGTGTACACGCGGGCGGTATCGGACGTGTACCAGGATTTGTTCGGCGAAGGCAGCTTCACGGGTAAAGGCATCTATGAAATTGAAGTGTTCCAGCAAGTGCTCGAACAGCGCTTCCCGTGCAACGCCATCCTGAGCCATGACATGATCGAAGGCGCTTACGCGCGCGCCGGTCTGCTTTCCGACGTCGAGGTAATCGACGACTATCCGTCGCGCATCGCGGCCTACAGCAAGCGCAAACACCGCTGGGTCCGCGGCGACTGGCAGATCCTGTTCTGGTTGTTCCCGCGCGTACCGGACTACTTCGGCAACGTCGTGCGCAACCCGATCAATTTGATCTCGCGCTGGAAGATTCTTGATAACCTGCGCCGCAGCCTTACGGAGATCGCCACGCTGGCGATTCTGCTGAGCGGATGGCTGTTTCTGCCGGGAAAAGCGTTGTATTGGACGGTGGCCACGTTGGCCATGTTCGCAGCACCCACCTATTTGCAGTTCGTGCTGGCTATTCTGCGCAGCGGCAACAGCAAGTTCACCGCACGGTATTGGAAGGAATGGTTTGCCGACTTTTCCGCGGCCAACGCCAATCTGTTCATGCGCTTGGTCTGCCTGCCGCAGCAGAGCATGGTGACACTCGACGCCATCATCCGGGTCGTGATTCGCCTGGCGGTTACGCGCCGGAAATTGCTGGAGTGGGAAACGGCCGCCGAGGCCGAGAGCAGCGGGAAACGGCGCAGTCCCGTGGATGTGTATCTGGCGGCTACGCCGTGGTTGGCTTTTCTGGGCGGCGTTTTTCTGGCCATCGACCGTCCCGAGGCCTTCCTGGTGGCTTGGCCGCTGCTGCTGCTGTGGGGCGCCTCGCGGGAGTTCAGCAATTGGCTCGACCAGCCGCTGCCGGAGGACGGCTTGAAAATCAGCCACAAGGACGAAGCGCTGCTGCGCAACTCGGCGCTGCGCACCTGGAGATTCTTCCGCGAGTTCAGCAACGAGCGGGAGAACTACCTGATTCCGGACATCTACAAGGAAGAAGGTGAGCTCACCGCACACCGCATTTCGACGACCAACCTCGGGTTGCTGTTGAACGCGCGCGTGGCGGCAGTCGATCTGGGGCACCTGACCGTCGCGGAGTTCATCGCGGATACCCAAAAGACGCTGGATACGGTGCGCCGTTTGCCCAAAGCCCATGGCCATCTCTACAACTGGTATGACAACCGCACGCTTGAACCCGTGGGCGATCCGTTCCTCTCGACCGTCGACAACGGCAACCTGGTTTGCTGCCTGTGGACCCTCAAGCAGGCATGTCTGGAAGAAATGAAGCGGCCGATCTTCCGGCGGGAGCTTTGGGCCGGCGTACGCGATCATGCGCGGCTCATCCAGCAGCTCGCTCCGGGCAAAGAGGTGCGCAAGGCGGTGCGCGGGCTGGAAGAAACCATCGCAAAACGCGGGCAAACAAGTCTCGAGTGGCTCAGTTCCCTGCCCGCATTGGAACAGGCCGCGGCGACTGTGCTCGAAGCAGCTAAGCCCGCGGCGCAGAATTCCGAAGAGCTGCAGTGGTGGCTCGCCGAATTCGGCACGCGAATCTCGGCGCTGCATAATCTGGCGGTCGAGTTCGCGCCTTGGGCCTCCACGAAGTTCCGCACCCTGCGCGTCGAAGAAAAACAGCAAGCCAAATGGATCGCAGAGCTGAGTTTGTCAGAAGCCGCGCGCATTTACGACGAAATCGCGGCCGGCCTTGAAAAGGAAAGTCGTGATGGACAAGTAGGCGGCGCGGCCGAGAGTGTTTCCCGCGAACTGCTGCGTGAGGCGCTGGCTTCCGCGTGCAAGGCAGCCAGCGGCGCGGTGACGTCGCTTGGCGAAATCGCCGCCTATGCCGACGAACTCGCAGGCGGCATGGACTTCTCGCTGGTGTACGACGCGCCGCGGAAGCTCATCACCATCGGCTTCGATGCGGCGAAAGACGCGGCCAGCGAGCACCACTATGACCTGCTGGCCTCGGAAGCGCGCGCCGCCGTGTTCGCCGGCGTCGCCAAGGGTGAAATTCCGCAGGAATGCTGGTTCCATCTCGACCGCTCGCATGTGCGGTTCAAGGGCGAACGGGTACTGCAATCGTGGACCGGCACCATGTTCGAATATCTGATGCCTTCGCTGTGGATGAAGTCTTCGGCAGGCACGCTGCTCGACCGCAGCATGGGCAGCGCGGTGCGCGCACAGCAGAAGTATGCGCGGCGCTACAGGATCCCCTGGGGAATCTCGGAATCCGCTTGCAGCCTGATCAGCGGCGACGGGCACTACCACTACTTCGCCTTTGGGGTACGGGCGCTGGCCTTGCACCGCCCGGACGAAGAACGCGTGGTGATCTCGCCGTATTCCACCTTCATGAGCCTGATGACCGGCTCCTACGACGCGCTGCGCAATCTGCGGCGGCTCAAGAAAATGGGCGCGGTCGGCGCCTATGGCTACTTCGAAGCGCTCGATTTTGGCCCGCGCGTCACGCTGCATCGCAAGCACTTCAGCCTAGTGCGGTCGTGGATGGCGCACCACCAGGGCATGTGCCTTCTTTCCATCGCCAACGTGTTGTGTGACTCGGCCATGCAGCGCCGATTCCACGCCGAACCGCAAGTGGCTGCGACTGAACGCATCCTGCATGAACGGGCCAACGCGTCGGAGACGGTCGAGGCCGGCAAGGCGCAACGCAAACGCAAGGCGGAAGCGCTGCTGACGGAAGGACAGAGCGTATTGAGCCCGAGCTACTGGGAAGCGAAAGGCCGCGCCGAGACGGCGGCCTAAACGAGGCCGGAGGCTATTGCTTCGCAATCGCCTCCTTGAATCTTGCCGCCTGCTCGGGCTGCTTCATTCCCGTATATTCCGCAACCAGATCCTTGCGCGCGCTGCGCAGCCAGCTCACCGTCGGATCCATCTGTTTGCTTAAGATATCAAACCCACCGTGGGTCTGCTCCTCGGCTTCCGCATAGCGATTCTGCCGCAATAATACGCGGCCCAGTTTGATGCGCGCGATCCCGGTATTCACGTTGTCCGGTGGAAGCACCTCGGTCAGGCGGCGAATGACGTCCCGGAAGATCGGTTCCGCTTCTAGGTAGTCCTTTTTGTCCATGTATTGGCTGGCCACGTTGGCCAGGGCGATGGCCACAAGGTAGTGGTGATCACCGTAGACGGAGCGGTAGATTTCAACCACGCGGCGGAAGATCACGATCGCTCCGTCCACGTCGTTGCGCATGGACTTGTTCGAGGCCAGCTCGTTCAGAGTCTCCGCGACCGAACCATGCACCGGTCCATAAACTCGCTCCTGGATCGCGAGAGCCTGGTTCAGAGCGGCATCGGATTCGTCGAATTTGTTTTCAAATTCCAGAGCGCGCCCGAGCATTGTCAGGTAGATCGCCGTTTTCGGATGCTCATTGCCGTAGTAAGCCCGCGAGATGTCCAGCGCCTGGCGGTCAAATTTTTCCGCTTCGCTGTAAAACCCCAAGTCCTGCTGAATGGCGGCGATGTTGCCAAGGTCTTCCGCCACCGAAGGATGACGGTCGCCGTACATCTTCCGGTGCATCTCGAGAACGCGGCGATAGAGTGAATCCGCTACCGGATAGTGGCCCGCGGAGTAATGGGTTTCCGCCAGCGCCGAAAGGCTGCTCACCAGATCCGTCGCCGATCGGCCCGGCGCCGACTCGATCTTAACGGCGTCGTTTAGCACTTGTATGGAGCGGTCGTAGGCGCCGCGCTGCCCAAGCACACGACCGTAGGCAACCATGGCTTTGACTACCGCGGGATTGTTGGCGGCTAAGTGACGCCGCGCCATGTCCAGGCCTAGCTGGGTCGACTTTTCGGCGTCTTCGAGTTTGGCCTGATCGGAACGCAACTGGCCGATGGCTACGAGCGTCTGCGCCACCTCGGGGCTGTCCGCACCGAAGTGCGCTTTGTGAACGTCGAGCGCGGCTTCCAGAAGCGCATTGGCCTGCTCGAGTTTGCCAAGCTTTTCATAAATGCCGCCCAGGGTTTCATAGAGTTCGGCCTGCACCGCGGGTTCGGCGTTGAGCGAGTGCGCTTCCTGCACGCCGCGATCGAGCAAGGTCACCACGCGCAGGCTGTCCGCTGGTCCGGCCGCTTCGTCCCCGCCCTGGAAGAGATTGGTCATGAACTTCTGAATCCGCTGCGTGCGCGCCGCCTGCGCCAGGGCCGCGTTCCGCGCGATCGCCAAGCGTATGGTAAAGAATGTGACCAGCGCGGCGAGCAGGAACGCGGCCGCGGCGGCGCCCGTGACTGCGCGGCGATGGCGCGCTACAAACTTGCGGACCCGGTAGCGCGCTCTGTCCGGCCGGGCTTCGAGCGGCTCGCCTTTCAAATAATGATCGACGTCGCGCAGCAAGGCTTCCGCCGACGCATACCTGCGCCCGGGATCCTTATGCATGGCCGTCAGACACAAGACGTCCAGGTCAGACCATTCCGATTTGCTGGCCTTTGCGGGGTTCGGTTCCGCGGCTTGCGGTTGCCGGGCCAGGCGGCTTGCTTTGCTTGAGGGCCGCTCCGGCTCCTGTTCGGTCAGAATCTTTTCGGCTTGCGTCGGCGTGGACGTCGACAAATCAAACGGGAGCTGCCCGCACAGCAACTGGTAGAGCACAACGCCCAGGGAGTAGACGTCGGTTTGAATACCGACTTGCTCGCCGCGAATTTGCTCCGGCGAAGCATAGGCAGGCGTCATGAGGCGCAAGCCGGTCATGGTCTGTTCAACCGAACCGCCCAGCACTTCCATCTGTTTGGCGATCCCGAAATCCAGCAAACGGACCGCGCCGTCTTCTCTCACTAGAATATTGGACGGCTTCAGGTCGCGGTGAAGCACGGCATGCTGGTGCGCAAAGACAACCGCCTGGCAGACCTCGCGAAAAAGCTTCAGTCGCTCGGCGATGGTCGAGCGATGGCGCGCGCAGTATTTGGTCAGCGGCACGCCTTCGACATACTCCATGGCAAAGAACGGGGTCCCGTCGGGCGACGTATCGGCGTCGTACAAGCGCGCGATATAGGGGTGATCGAGCTGAGCTAGGGTCCGTTGCTCGAAGGCAAAGCGCTCGCGACGCGCCGGCGAAAGCCAGGCATCGCGCAGGATCTTGATAGCCACCAGACTGCCCAGGTCTTCGCGTTCGGCCAGATACACGATGCCCATTCCGCCCGCGCCCAGCGTTCGCTTGATCCTGTAGCGCCCGAACTGTACGAGGGCAGGAAGCGACGCGGAGTCTTCACTCAGTACTTGGTGCGCCACCTGCGCCACATCGCGCTCCAAGAGCGAGTTCTCGCCCTCGTCCGCAAGCAGCATTTTTTCGACGTGGGATCGCAGTTCCTGGTCGCCAGCACATCGTTCGGCGAGAAAGACCTGTTGCTCGGCTTTCGGCAGGTCGGCCGCTCCGTGGAAAACCGCCTGAATCTTTTGCCAACGATCGCTGTCCATCGCGCCACCGATTCCAGAAGACTAAGAACGTCCGCTCTAGGCGTTGCGCAACTCCTGTGCCAGCCAGGCTCGCGCCGCGCGCCAGTCGCGCTGCACGGTGGCCTCGGAAATGTTCAGCAGCGACGCCGTTTCCGGAATATCCAGACCGCCAAAAAAGCGGCTCTCGACCATCACGGCCTGCCGCGGATTCATGCGCGCCAGTTCATCGAGCGCGCTATTCAGCGCCAACAGGTCGCGGCTGCCCGTTGGTTCTCTGCGCAGCGATGCGTCAAACGCCACCGTGATCTCAGTCTCGCCGTTTCGTTTGTCGGCGTTGCGGCGCCGCGCCGCCTCGACCAGCAGTTGCCGCATGGCCCGCGCGGCGATGCGCTTGAAATGGAGCCGGGAGGTGGCGGCAATTTGCGGCGAGCCTGCAAGCTTCAGCCAGGCCTCGTTGACCAGTGCCGTCGGACTGAGCGTGGCGCAGGGATCGCCACGCCTTACGCTCGAGGCCAGCCTGCGCAGCTCCTCATAGGTGACGCTGAAAAGGTGGTCGAGGGCCTGCCGGTCTCCGGGCAGTAGGTCCGCGTCGCCAGCCTGCGGCCGACCGCCGTCACTGGATGTCAATTTTTCGCTCGCCATGACGGTTTTTCCCGACCGTTTGCGCAATGCGAAGTAGGAAGTAAAGCACTCAAGACTGACTGCGCGGAGCCAGGGACCAACGCTCGCTCAATGGCCGGAACTCTATCACCCGAGGCCGCTTCCGGGCAACGGTGATATCGGCGATCGCCGGCGTGGTCAACCTCCGCCGGTCCTTGATTGCGCAGTCCAGGGCCCTCCGGGGACGCGGTGGGCCCACAAACTTTTGCAACCTAAAAGATTTGTAAGGAGCATTGCGATGAACACGACCCAGCGCATCTTCTCGTTTCTCTTCGTTACCTTGGTCTGTACGAGTATTAGTACCGCTCAAGGCGGCGGGCAGCAGCCAGCTGTTTCCCCTTCCGTGTGGGCGGCCCCGGCCCAGCCCCAGGCGCAGGCAAGTTCCGCGTTTCAGTCAGCCTGCGGCAACCAGCCCATGTGCTACGACGCCCCGGATTTTGCCGTGGCGGTGGTGGATTTCCGGATGAGTATGGCCAGCGGCTACAAGCTGATGGACGCGACCCTGCGTTTTGTCAACAAGACCAGCCAGCCACTGATTTTGGGCTATCTTGACGGCTCGGCCGTCGCGCTCGACGATCAGGGCAACCGCTACGTGCCTTACGGCAACCGCGGTCTCGCGGGGATTGGTTTGGTGAATGGCGCGACCGCCGATCCCAAGTTCGTCTTGCAGCCCGGCAGCGCAGGCGACGCACGTTGGGAACTCCTCTGGCGGCCCGGCGCTCAAGATCCCATCGGCAGCGCGTTCGATCTCTCCATGACCATCCGCGAAGTCAACACCCTGGTCGGGGGGCAGCACGCTCTCGGCGGAGAAATTCCACTGCGGTTCCAAGGTCTTGCAAATGGCGCGACCGGCTCGGGCGTAGCGGCCGGCACGGCCAGAGTAGCCGGTGTCGCGGGTGCATCGCCGATGCTGGCAGGCGGCGCGACCGGCTTGCCTCCTTGTGGTACATCCGGCAATGCGACCAACACCATGAATACGATTGCGGGCGCGGCGAATTCCGTCGGAGGGCAGCAGACCGTAAACGCCACCAACACCGCAACCAACACCGCCGGCAACGCAATGGCTCAGCTCGCCGGCCTTAAGTCCATTTTCGGAAAAAAGAACGCCACGGCTCCCGCAAACAACGTGGCCGGTGCCGCTAACTGTATTCCCGCAGCGACCAGTTCCGCAATGCCGGTCGCGGTCGGGACGTCCACTGCACCGGCCACAGCGGGTCAGGTAGTCAATACCGCGCCGGCAGCCACGGCAGCTGGCACGGCCGCGAATACGAGAACGCCGGCGAATGCGCCAGCCGCAAAGACCGCAGTCGTGCCGGCCAGCGGTCAAGGCGTTGTCCAAACGAACGCCGCGAAGCCAGCCACGCCGGCTCCCGCAGGCCCGGCCAAAGCAAATCCGGCAACGCCTGCTCCGAACAATGCAGCGCCCAAGCCGGCCGTGGTTAACACCTCGGCGCCCAACGCTAAGCCCGCTCCCAAACCACCAACGACGGGGGCACCCGCGAGAAGGGCCGGCGCGCCTGTGCCTCCGCCTCCTGCAAAGACACCCACGACACCAGCGACAACGCCACCGGCTACTCCGCCGAGCAAGTGAGCGAGCCCCTTGGCTCGCTGGCGTTCCGACCTAACCGCCGTCAACCTCTCGGGGACTACCAGCCGACCCGAGAGGCACACACGGTAATGGCTTTGCTTTTGAGAGGCTGGCTCTCTATCCGCCGCTACTGAAAAGGAGCAACCATCATGAAACAGCACATCCGTTTGGCTTTGCTTGCCCTCCTCGTGGGGTTTGGCTTCGGCGGCGTCGCCTGTGGCAGCGGCGGCGGCCTCGAAGGCACGTACAGCACTTCCGCCGGCAATGTGGTCCTCGAGCTTCGCTCCGGGGGAAAGGCCAACTTCACGATCATGGGAGAAACGCAAGCTTGCACCTGGAAGGCGGGCGACAGCAAGGTTGTCCTTACCTGCAAGGGCGACGCGGTCGACTTTGTCCGCCACGACGACGGATCGCTTTCGGGTCCGGGATTCGTCGGCCGCATGACCAAGTCGAAGTCCTGATGTTCGAGGGGGACGCCATGAAACGGGAACTGGCTCGAGCTTTTTTCGCTGGCGCCGGCAGCTCCAGCGCCTTGTTTCCGCTGGCGATTTTCTGCTTCGCTCTTCCTGCCCTGCCGGCGGTCTCCTGGGCCCAAGGCGGAGTCTCTCCGGGGGACATGGTCGAAACCAATATCAACTATCAACCGGTGACCGGCGAGGTTTTGCGTAGTTACGGCAACCTCGCCGATCTCAACCTCGGCCAGAACAATATCGGCCGCTACCTCGAAGTCCAGTACATGAAAGTCGTACAGAAGGCGGGCACGGGCGGATCCTCCAAATTCGGTTCGGGAGACACGGTTCAGCGTTCGAACGGTTCGATCGTCATTACTGGCAGAATCATCAAGACCAACGGTGCCTACTGCGAGATCGATTCGTCGGGCTCGGGTTTTACCGGATGGTCCAAATGCGCCGAGATGCGCCTGGTATCGAAGGCGCCCGAATCCTACGTGAATTCCACGGCTGCCGGACCTACCGCCGTCCTCGCCCTTGCTTCTGGATTCCCGCAGGAAGCCGGCAAACCCAATCCGGCCGGCAATCACGGCTTCTATCTTCTGAAGGATCCCGTCGACACCGCTCTTGCCAAAGGCGGTTTCACGCCCCCCGTCGGCATGTCGCCCATCAACGGCATGAACGCGGTCTGTACCAAGCAAACTCCTGATTGCCAGAAAGCGGTGGCCGCGATCATCCAAGACAGTGCCACTGCCGTGAAAAGCGACAGCGACGGCAAAGCGGTCTTCCCGGCCGTCCTGCCCGGGGTCTACTACGTGTTTGGCATGGGCCAGCTTCGCGGGAAGCCGGTCCTGTGGAACGTCCGCGTTCAGGTCAAGGCCGGCGAGAACGTGTTAACGCTCGACGAACGCAACTCGTCGCCTCTTGAACCGCCGCACTGAGCCAGCCAGCCACCGTTAGGGAACTTTGTCGGCGCGACGCCCGTATCTCCGTGGGGGCGTATAATCCCGGTATGCCTGGCAGACAAAACGCCCGATCTCGTCGTCTAAACCGCGGGAGAGCAGCGATGATCCTTACACCGACCTATCTGAAATTCAGCTATCGCCACGCCTGGTACGCAGCCCTGCTTTTGGCCGCATTCTGGTCCGTGAACTGTCCCCTGGCCTCGGCGCAAAACGAAAAGCGCACTGTCTTCAGCGAGGACAATTTTCACTGGCAGGGGAACCTGAAACCCGGGCAGACGCTTGAAATCATCAACCGCAACGGCGAGATTGAAGCCAGCGGCGCTTCCGGTGAGGGAGCGCGCGTCGAAGGCATGCGTCGCGATGACGGCGACGATAAGGAACTGTTCATCGAAGTGGTGGAATCGTCCGAGGGCGTCATTATTTGCGCGGTCTATGCCAGAGACAAGACGCCCGGTCGCTGCCATCACGGCGGGGTTCGTTCAGAATCGAGTACCTGGCATGGCCACCGCGCCAAGCTCACCTTCGACGTTCAAGTGCCGCGCGGGGTCCGTTTCAGTGCGATGACCACGAACGGCGGCGTCCGCTGCCGCGACCTCAACAGCGTGGTTGACGCAGCCACGACTAACGGGAATATCGATGTCTCGACCAGCGAATGGGCTTCCGCCCGGACGACCAACGGCGGCGTAAATGTATCCATGGGCAACGCCAGTTGGACTGGCGAACTCGAACTGGCCACAACCAACGGCAGCGTCGATGTCAAATTACCGGCTTCCGCCGAATTTGAAGTCAAGGCCGCCACGACAAACGGCGGCATCCATACCGACTTCCCCATCACCGTGCAGGGCAGCTTCAGCGCGAAGGAATTGAGTGGGAAAGTCGGCTCGGCCGGCCGCTTTCTTAAAGTGGCTACGACCAACGGCGGCATCGATCTGCGCAAGGGCTGAAAGCGAGCGGCCGCTCGCTCTGAACTCGGACTGCGAAGACCGCTGATGGGAATGTAGACCGCCGTCAGCGCGCTGTCGCGGTGGTATCCGGCGAGCCATTTGAAGCCGAGACCGGTGACCCGGGGGCGAAGTACCCGTTGCGGGTCCGCGCAGTCAGCTTGCCTTTTCCTCGCGGAGGGATCACGTCCACGGCCACGGTCCGAAACGTTCCGTCCTTCTTCGTGTTGGTCGGATAATAGCCTAGCGTGTACTGGTTTCGGATGTCGCGTGCCACCTGTTCGCAGATGCTGTGCACGTCGCTTACGTTTTCCGGAAAGTACGAGATTCCGCCCGAGGCCGCTGATATATCCTTCAGCGCCCGAGTGGCCTTTTTGCGGTTTTTCTTGTCGTCGTCGCTGAACAGCCCGATGGTGTAGATGACCACGTTAGCTTTTTGAATCTCGCGCAAGGTCTTTTCGAGCGTGTTGCGGCTGACGTTGTCCTCGCCGTCGGTGACGACCAGCAGGACTTTCTTGTCCTTGTGCCCCTTTTTCAGGTGGTCCATGGAGCCGATAATCGCATCGTAGAGTGCCGTGCTGCCCCGCGCGTCAATCCGCTCGAGCGCTTCTTTCAACTCCGGAACGCTGCTCGTGAAATCCTTGTCCAGATCCAGATAATAGTCGTCATTGAAATTGACGACGAACGCCTCATCCTGCGGGTTGGAACTTTGCACCAGCGTCACCGCGGCCTCATTCACGCGCGGCCGCTTGTCGCGCATGGAGCCGCTGTTGTCGATCACCAGGCCCATGCTCACAGGTACGTCCTCGCGTTTGAAGACGGAAAGCTTTTGTTCGGCCTTATCCTCAAATACCCGGAAGTTCTCCTCTTTCAGTCCGTCCACGAATTTGCCGCGGTCGTCCAGCACCGTCGTATGCAGCACCACCAGATTCACGTCGACCTTGATGCTGCCGCCCTGCTGGCCGCCCGGAGGAGCGGGCTGCGCCTGTGGCTGAGTCAGCTGAGTGTCTTGCGCCAATCCGAAGGCGGGAAGAAACAAGAAAGCGGTGAGGAAAGCGGCGGCGACAATCGGATGCGCCGGGCGCAGCAGGCGGTTAGTGGCTAGGCGCGTAGTAGCCGGTTTTGGCGAACACATTGAGGGGCGGAAGACCCTTGGGGGCACGCAGCTTGACCTTGATTTTGCGCCAGCGCGCGTCGTGCACCTTGTTGCTCGGATGGTATCCCAGAACATATTGGTTACGCAGCTCCATGCCAATCTTGGTGGCGATGTCCGGGAGATCTTCGAGCCGCTCGACGGAGAATACGCGTCCGCCGGTCATATCGGTGATGTCAGTCAGCAGCGACGGCCCGTTCAGTTCTTCCGGGGTCCGATTGCGATTCCCAAGCGGGTCGAAAATTCCGATGGCATAGAGCTGAGTGTCTGCTTCTTTTACGAGCCGCTTGATGTCGCTTTCGTTGTACCTGCTATGATTATCCCCTCCGTCGGATAGGATGAGCAAGGCACGTTTGCCGTTGCGTGCACCCCTCATCTGGCTGAGTCCAAGATAGATCGCATCAAGCAGCGCCGTCCTGCCCTTCGGGCTGGTAGCCAGCATCCGGCTCTGCAGATCCTCCACGTTGTTGGTGAAGGCGCTCGTCAATTCCGCACGCTCGTTGAAGCTCACCATGAAAAATTCATCGGCAGGATTTGCGGTCTTGAAAAATTGAATCGCCGCCTCGCGCGCCTTACTGATTTTGTTGGACATGCTTCCGCTCAGGTCGAAAATGACCCCGATGGAAATGGGCACGTCCTCGGAAGAAAACGACACCACTTCCTGTTCGGCATTGTCTTCGAACACGCGGAAATTATCCGGCTCGAGGCCGGTCACCAGACGGTTATAGGGATCGGTCACCGTCACGTTCACCAGCGCCACATCCACGTCCGTGTGCAGCACCTTACCGGGCTTGATCGCAAGCCCCGGCGTATCGTGCCGGACGTCCTTTGTAGTTACCTTGAGCGGCGTCCGCTCGGCCTTGTCGGGGCTTTCGGGCGACGGCGTCAGCGGGGGCTTCACCTCGGCCTTGTTTTCGTCGGATTCGCCGGATTCGCCGGCCGATTGAGCGGCTAGACGGGGCGTAGCGAACAAGAATCCGCAGAGGAAGAGAGCACTCAAACTCACCTGGATGGCTCGAACGCGAGACCCTGGACCTTCGCGCTTCACGGCTCCCCCATCGTCCCGGCTTGCTGGAACGGCCGCTGCGGACTCGACCTGCGATGGATTGTACTCACCCGAAAATACGGGCGCAAGTCAAATCGCTGTAACTTCGCCAAAATGGGGAATCGACCGTATCGGTTGCTTCGAGGATGCGCTCCCGGCGCGTGTTAGCATGGCTGGCTACTGGGCCAGCCTCCGTGATTTGCAAGTCTCTACCCGCGCCCGGCGAGGAGTTCTGAATGGATCCGTCTCAGGTGGTTATAGTAATTCCAGCACGGTACGGCTCCGCCCGCCTGCCTGGAAAACCACTGGTATCACTCGCCGGCAAGCCGATGATCCAAAGAGTGTTCGAACGCGCCAAGCTGGCCAAAACCGCCGGCCGCGTCATCGTGGCCACCGACGACGAACGCATCGTAAGCAAGGTGGAACAGTTCGGCGGCGAGGCGCGTATGACCCGCGCCGAGCACCGCACCGGAACCGAGCGCATCGCCGAGGTCGCCGCTCATGTTGACGGGCAAGTCTTTGTGAACGTGCAGGGCGACGAGCCGCTGCTCGACCCGGCGGCGGTCGACGCCGCCGTGACGGCCCTGCTGGAAGAGCCGGCCGCGGCGGTCTCGACCGTGGCCGTTGCCATTCGAACCCCGGCGGATATCATGGATCCCAACGTGGTCAAAACCGTTCTCGACTTCGACGACAATGCGCTCTACTTTTCCCGCGCGCCGATTCCCTGGGTGCGCGATTCCGCGCACAAAACGCACGCGCGCCACTTGAAGCACCTGGGACTCTACGCGTTCCAGCGCGACGCGCTCGTCGAATACCCGACACTGCCGGTGGGCGAACTGGAACGCCTGGAGCAACTGGAACAACTTCGCTGGATGGAAAACGGCTGGAAGATCCGCGTGGCCGAAGTCGAGCACGACGCTGTCAGCGTCGATGTGCCCGAGGATGTGGAGCGAGTGGAAAAGCTATTGAGCCAAACCCAGAAAAAGTGATGGTCGACATCGCCTTCATCACCGTCAACTACAACACCCTGAACTACGCGAGAGAACTGGCTTCCTTTTTTGAAACGCTGGATGTGCCCTTTGCATTTACTTTTACCGTAGTGGATAACGCCTCCGCCGACGGTTCCCGGGAATTCCTAAAATCCCGCCGCGGCCTGCACTACCTGCAAGCCGGAGAAAATTCCGGCTATGGGCGCGCGATCAATCGGGCCGTGGCGGCTACGGAGAGCAAGTATGTGTGCGTGACCAACACGGACGTGAGACTCAATCGCGATGCGCTGGTCAGGTTATGGACCTTCCTTGAGGAACATCCCGACGCCGGAGTCTGCGCGCCACGGATCACCTACCAAGACGGGCGCGACCAGGGCATGGTCTTCAAGCCGAGTCTTGCGGCCCACTATATAAACTGGTTCGCCAAACTCGCGGCCAGGCGGTCCAAGTTGCAACTGGCCCATGCCAGAGGGCCCCTGCGGGTGGACGGCGTCATGGGAGCGTTCTTCCTCCTGCGGCGCGCTGCGATTCCCTCCCCAACGCTCTTTGACGAAGACTTTTTCTTTTTTTACGAGGACACCGCGCTCGCGCACACCCTGAAAAACTCAGGGGTGCACTGCTTTGTGCTGCCGGGGGTCTCCATCATCCATGTCGGAGGCCAATCGAGGTCGGCAAGTTCCGTGGTGCTTTTCTATAAAAGCAAGTACCTCTATCTCAGGAAGTTTTATGGACCGTTTCACGCGAAATGCATCTATCTGCTCGACCGCGCGCGCATCTGCTACAAGTTCCGCGCCTACTCGGTCCTCGCCCGCTTGAGCTCTTCCGATCGCGTAAGGGCCAAGCGCCGTCACTACGCGCTGGCCTGGAACAACACCCGTTTGCCGCTTTGAAGGCGCAAGGTCCCGTTTCGAATGCGCAACCCGCCGACTTCAGTGCAGAGCACACGAGAGATCGCACCGCCTGCGATCGAGCTTAGGGGGTTTGCAGGATGATGACGCCAGAAATGACACGGTTATCGTCCGTGCCTGCGACAAACATGTGCTGTGAGTCCACGATGTACGGCACAAAATTCATGGTGGCTGAAGGACTGGTCAGCGGCTTCAGCGCCAGCGTGTTGCGCATTCCGGTGCTGGTCGTGCCGTCGCCGCCTATCGACAGGCCAGCTCCAGAGAGCACCACGTTCAGGAAAACGCCCTGGTTCGAGCTGAACTCGGAAAAGTCAACCGTTCCGGAAACGTTGTTGTTCGCGGCGCTGGACAGGGCCATGTGGCCGACAAAATCCTCTTCAGCTTGGACCATGGTATCGCTGTTGGCGCTGATGCCGGCGAAATTGAAGCCGTAATCGCCGGCCAAACCGGCTTGGGTGAAGGGCGCGCCCGCTTGCAGCTGCAGCAAACCGTCGCCGACGTTGCCGCCATGGTTGGTCAAGGTCACGTCCTGGATCACTCCGCCGCTGGCGGAGCTCAAATAGAAGACAAACGAAAAGGTGCCGAGACTCGAATCGGTGAAGGTCAGCGTGCCGCGCCCTGAGCCGGGGAAATTGGTGTCAATGGAATAGGTCATGCTGGACTGCGAACCCTTAGGCACCAGCGCCGTTTGGCCGTTGTCGTTGGTATTGGCGACGACGTTGGTTAGGACGCCGCTGCCGTTGGCAGCAAAGCGGCCGATGCGGGTTAGCGCACCCTGGGTCCCGCTGCCCGTCGTCAGGAAGGCAAAATTGCCGTTGAACGTGGCGTTGGTCGTCGGAACGCTCGATTGGCGGGTGGCCGTGCCCACGTTCAAGGCGCCTGAAAAGCTTTCGTCCTCGATAAGGCAGAGCCGCGAGCCATTCACCAGGTAGTAGATAAAGTGATAGGAAGCGCCGCCGGCGGTGAAGGTCATGGTTCCGCGCCCAAAATTCGCGTTGTTGTTGACGTCTATCTGGAACGAACCGCTGGTAATCGCCTGCGCACCGGTTGGGCTGGCGTTGTCATTCTCGTCGACAACGCCCTGCAGAATGCCGCTGCCGGCAGCCAGCTGGCCCACGATCGAATCCGGCGTGCCATGGTTGAAATCAATCCCGCTTACGTCAAAAACGTAGTTGCCGCTGAACCCATTGGCGAAGGCGTTCGGATCCTGCAAGAAGAACTTGCCGCTCGTGGTGGCGCCCCCGTCTGTCTCAACCATCAGCCCTTCGGTCTTCGACAGCAGGGTGACGCTGAAGGTGAGCGAGCCGCTGCCTGTGAGGTTCAGCGTGCCACGCCCGTCGGCCTGAATGTTGTAGTTGCTCGGCGAAAGCGGGATCGTTTCCGGAGCCCCCGCGACGTCCACATCCTCAAGGCCGCCCGTGATGCCGCCGTTTCCATCCGCCGCGAAGGAGCCCACGCGCGCGAAAAATGTCGGTCCGTTGTTGGTGAAAATGGTCCCGCTCATGTAGAAGGCGTATTGCCCTTTTAGACTCGAGTTGGAGAAGTTGCCGGTTGGAGGAGGCGGTGTCGGATTCGAGTCGCCACCGCTGCAGGCTGCGGCCCACATGGCACAGCAGAAAGTGGCGAAGAGCGCGAACTGCTTCAAAACGGGATTCGCCACTCGGGTTAGGGTGGCAGCTTTCATCGCGCCACCCCCTGCAGATTGGCCGAAGCATTTTTGGCGCCGGCCTTGCCGCGCCCTGCGGCAGGACCCAACGGCAATCCGTGATTCGACCGGACGGCCACGACCTGCGATCCAACCTGCACCAGCCGCGCGAGAAAAACCGTGCTCTTGCCGACGGTTTGCGACTGGCCCACAAACCGGACGCTCATGCCCTGCGTGAGATTGAGCTTTGCCTGGCGCAGCACGCGGGCATCGCCCGCATGAACATCGACGTTTCCGGCCGCCGTCTGCAACTGGACACGAGTGCCGAGCGGTGGAGTCTTGGAGTTTTCCGTGTAACTCAAAATCGTGCCCTCGAGAGAAACGTCGTTTGCAACGCTGTAACCGCCCGCAGCGGCTGCCGCGGACTTGGTGTTGGGTCGCTGCGCGAGCGCCGGAAACGGCACGGCGGCCAGGCACAAGAGGGCCAGGTAGCGGCCGAGCTGCGAAGATACGTTCATTGCTTTTCACCCCAATCGAGGCCCAATGTTGGGCGCTACGTTCGACTTCTAGAGCGCAGGGTTTGCAACCATGACTTCTTTGCCTAAACTCCGCCACGCGTTCTTAGGTTCACCATCTGAACCCACCAGCTGTGCCCGGCGCCAGAAGCAGGGTTAAAGAGATACGGAACGGACTTCCCCAATTTTAGACGGACTGGGCGCGATTGAGAACCGTGTGCCCGAACCGCCAGCCGCGTCATGAATCCCGGCCGGGGAGGATCCTCATGAAACTTGGAACCCTTTTGCGCTGGAAAGGTTTCGGCGAGAATCAAAAATTTACATTGATCGACGGCAAGAGTTGCAATTGACAGAGCGGGGTCCCGTGCCCATAATTGTGTGTACGTCGTCATCGTACTCAGGTTGGTCGAAACAGATCTGAAACCTACGGCTTGCGGTCGGCCGCAAGCCTGAGAGGTATGAACAGTCCAAAGCGGGAAAGGTGCTCGCGCGGGCTACACGGATGGCGCCAAAATATATATTTGTTACCGGCGGTGTTGTTTCCTCACTGGGCAAAGGCGTAGCAGCCTCCTCCATCGGTTGTCTCCTCGAAAGTCGCGGTTTCAAAGTCACCCTGCAAAAGTGCGATCCCTATCTGAATGTCGATCCCGGCACCATGAGCCCGTTTCAGCACGGCGAAGTATTCGTCACCGAAGACGGAGCGGAAACGGATCTCGACTTGGGCCACTACGAACGGTTCACACACGCGAAGCTGACCCGCGACAACAACTGGACCACGGGAAGAATCTACGAAACGATTCTGACCAAGGAGCGGCGCGGCGACTATCTAGGCAAGACGGTGCAGGTGATTCCGCACGTCACCGACGAAATCAAGAACATCATCAAGAAGGTTTCCGCCGACGTCGATGTGGTCATCGTAGAAATCGGCGGAACCGTCGGCGACATTGAATCGCTGCCTTTCCTAGAAGCCATCCGCCAGATGCGCCTGGAACTCGGCAGCGAAAATACCTTGTTCGTACACGTAACGCTGGTTCCCTACATCGCCGCCGCCGGCGAACAAAAAACCAAGCCCACCCAGCACAGTGTCAAGGAGATGCTGGGCATCGGGATTCAGCCGGACATCCTGCTCTGCCGCAGCGACCGGCATATTCCGTCCGAGCTGAAGCGAAAGATCGCGCTCTTCTGCAACGTCGCCGAATCCTGCGTGATCTCGATGGAAGACGTGGACACCATTTACGCCGTGCCGGCAGAGCTTGGCCGCGAAGGCCTCGACAAGCAGATTTTGCGGCTGCTCCATCTCGAAGAGCGCCCGCGGAATTTCCAGCCTTGGCTCGATCTGATCGAGAGAATCCATCATCCGGCCGGCGAAGCCCGCATCGCCATCGTCGGCAAGTACGTGCAGCTGGAAGACGCCTACAAAAGCCTGCGCGAAGCGCTGCTGCACGGCGGCTTGGCGCACCACCACAAAACGGTGATCGACTGGATCGAATCCGAGGAAATCGACTCGGCCGAAACGGCCGCCAGCCGCTTGCGCGGTTACGATGGAATCCTGGTGCCCGGCGGATTCGGCAAGCGCGGTATCGAAGGAATGATCCATACCATTCGCTACGCGCGAGAAAGCAAGATTCCCTTCTTTGGAATTTGCCTGGGCATGCAGTGTGCGACGATTGAATACGCCCGCGATGTCGCCGGCTTGAAGCAGGCGAACAGCACCGAATTCGATCAACAGACCCCTTTCCGGGTGATCTACAAATTGCGCGAACTGCTGGGCATCGACGAAATGGGCGGCACCATGCGCCTCGGCGCCTGGCCGTGCAAGCTCGAGCCCGGCTCGTTTGCGGCCAAGGCCTACGGCAAGCTCGAGATCAGCGAGCGGCATCGTCACCGCTATGAATTCAACCGCGAGCACGAAAAGGCGCTGGTCGCGGCCGGGCTCAAGATCTCCGGGCGCACCCCCGACGAGAACTACGTCGAGATCGTCGAAGCACCCGAACATCCTTGGTTCCTCGGCTGCCAGTTCCATCCGGAGTTCAAGTCCAAGCCGCTCGAACCCCATCCGTTGTTCGCCGCCTTCATTGGGGCCGCGCTGGAGCACAAGAAGGCGCGACTGAAGCCGTTGGGCGCAAGCGTTGCGGCCGCCCTGGACGGCATACACGCCCCGGCCGTCGAAACACCGCGTGCCCCGGTACTCAGGGCCGCTCCCGGCGCGCAAGCGTAACGGCCGCGGGCCAATTGCGCCTGCGCCGAGACCGGGCGATTCCAACCAAAATCTCTCCTTTGCGCGTGAGCGCCCATAAGGTGCTGTGGTATGTTGCGTGAAACCAATGAATGAGGCCACACCAGCTTTCCTTAAAGGCCCGACGCATGGCGTCGAGCCGTTGTTCTTGATCGCGGGGCCGTGCGTGATCGAGAGCGAAGCACACGCTCGAATGATGGCCGAGCGTGTGGCCAGAATCGCGGCGGACGCGGGGGTGCCGTACGTGTTCAAGGCTTCCTACGACAAGGCCAACCGATCCTCCGTCGGTTCCTACCGTGGCCCCGGGCTGCGGGAAGGTTTGCGGATCCTCGGGAAGATCAAGTCCGATTTGCGACTTCCGATTCTCTCGGATATTCACGAAGCGGCGCATGCGGCGCCGGCCGCGGAAGTCTGCGATGTGCTGCAGATCCCGGCGTTTCTGGCGCGTCAAACGGACTTGCTGGTGGCGGCGGGAAAAACCGGCCGGGTGGTGAATATCAAGAAGCCCCAGTTCGTTTCGCCCTGGGACATGAAGAACGCAATTGAAAAGGTGGAGTCGACCGGAAACAGGCAGATCGTCCTGACAGAACGCGGCGCATCGTTTGGCTACCAAAATCTGGTGGTGGATTTTCGTTCCTTCCCTATTTTGAAAAAATCGGGATATCCGGTAGTTTTTGACGTCACGCATTCGGTACAGCTGCCGGGTGGGCAAGGGCATGCCAGCGGCGGCCAGCCCGAATTCATCGAGCCGCTGGCGCGGGCCGGCGTGGCGGCCGGAGTGGATGGAATTTTCCTTGAAACGCACGACCATCCGGCGAAGGCTCTTTCCGATGGCGCGAATGCGCTGCCGCTGGCCGAGCTGCCGGGATTGCTCGGGCGATTGAAGGAGCTTGCACAGGTGGTGCGCGGATGGACAATGGACCAGTGAGAGCCTACAAAACCGAGCGCTCAGGGGAAGCGCCGTGCTACGCGCGCTGGAGAGAGGACTCATCAGAATGAGCCTCGAGACCGGGCGGCGGGTGCTGCGCATCGAGGCGCAAGCCCTCGCAGACGTCATGGCGCGCCTCGACGGAGCGTTTGCGCGGGCAGTCGACCTTCTATTTGCTTGCAAAGGGCGGGTAGCGGTAACCGGAATGGGAAAGTCCGGAATCGTGGCCCGCAAGATTTCCGCTACGCTCTCAAGCACCGGAACGCCGTCCTTTTTTCTGCACCCGGCCGAAGCGCTGCACGGTGATCTCGGGATGCTTGCGCCGGGCGACACCGTGCTGGCGGTTTCCTACGGCGGAGAGACGCGCGAGATTGTCGCGCTGCTCGACGCCCTGAAGCGTCTCGAGATCAAGCTGCTGGCGCTGACGGGAAACGCGAACTCCACCATCGCGCAGGCAAGTGAAGTTGCGCTGGATGCCAGCGTTAGCGAAGAAGCTTGTTCGCTCAACCTTGCGCCGACCGCCAGCACGACGGTTGCCATGGCGGTAGGAGATGCGCTGGCAGTCGCTTTGCTCGAGAAGCGCGATTTCCGGCACGACGATTTTGCCGCGCTGCATCCCGCAGGGAGCTTGGGGAAACGGCTGCTGCGCGTCGAGAAGTTGATGCATTCTGGCGACAGACTGCCGCGCGTCGCGCCGGATGCAACGATGGCCGATGTGTTTCATGAGATGTCCGCCAAAAAACTGGGCATGACCACCGTGGTGAATGTGGACGGAACGCTGGCCGGGATTCTGACCGACGGGGACCTGCGGCGGCTGATGGAAAGACACGGCGGCAAGGTCGTTGAAATGAAATTGGCGGAATGCATGACCCCCAACCCGCAAACCATCGGGCCGGGGGTGTTGGCTAGCGAAGCGCTGACGTTGATGGAGAAGAAGCGGATTACCTCCGTGATCGTAGTGGACGCGGAGCAGAGAGTGCTGGGCGTGGTTCATCTGCACGATTTGTGGGGATTGCAGCTGGTCTAGCCCCTTGAACGTTCGCGGAGGAGGGCCCGCGATGCGCTCGCCAACTTTTAGGACCAATCCGTGGCGGAACGGATTTCCTCGCCGCGTAGCGCGGGCGTTGCTGCGCAGGCCGGTAGCAGCCACCTTATGGATTCTCGCCGCTAGCTCCTCTCTTTCCGGCCAAGACCGCGACCTTGAGCGGCGCGTCGATAACTATCTGGCCCCCTACCTAAAGGGCAACAACTTCATAGGCGATGTGCTGATCGCGCAGGGCGACCGGGTCCTGGTCAAACGCGCTTACGGGGAAGCCAGCTATGAACTGCATGTGCCCAACTCGTCGGCAACGCGCTTTCACATTGCGTCGATTTCCAAGCCGTTCACCGCTGCGGCCATCTTGATTCTGGAGCAGCGCGGGCTGTTGCGGGTATCGGACCCGGTCGCCCGCTTCTTGCCGGATTTCCCGAACGGCCAGAAAATCACGCTCGAGCACCTGCTGACGCACACCTCGGGAATTCCCAACGTCAACAATTTGCCGGAGTACTCGACGGCGTCGCGCTTTCCTCAAACGCCCACCTCGCTGATTGAACTGTTCAAGTCCAAACCTCTGGGGTTTGAGCCTGGTGCGAAATACGAGTACAGCAATTCGAACTACAACATTCTGGCGTTTGTGATCGAACTGGTGAGCCACAAAACGTATGGCGAGTTCCTGAACGAGACTATTTTCGCGCCGGTCGGGTTGCGGGATACCGGGCACGACGGGGACGCGGCGGAGGTGATCGCCAACGCTGCTTCCGGGTATCAACCCAAGGGAATGGCCGGCCTTGAAAGAGCGCCCTATGTCGACTGGTCAGCCAAGACCGGCAACGGCTCGCTCTATTCCACCACCGCGGACTTGCTGAAGTTCGTGCGCGCCTACCGCCAGGGGCAACTGCTGCCGCGCAAGAAGGTGGCTGAACTTTGGGTTGAAAGGCCCGGCCACAACTACGGATGGTTTGTGCGCAAGAAGCATGGTGCGACCGCCGTGGCCAGCAACGGCCGCAGTCCGGGCTTCACCTCGTTTCTCGAATACTACCCGGAGCGGGATTTGACCGTGATCGTCTTAAGTAATTCGTACTCGCCGGTGTCGCAATCGCCGGTGGCGGACGATCTGGCGGCGATGGCTCTCGGAGAAAAAGACGTTCAGGCGGCGGCAATCGCGCCAGTCGAGGTCAGCGCCGGAAATTTGCAGCGTTTGGCGGGCGCTTACCAGTTTGATGAAAAGTTCTTCCGGCCCAACGCGAAAGTTGCAATCCGGGTCGAAGGGATGGAGCTGCTTCTTGACTGGGGAGGCGGCACCCGGTCGGACTTATTGCCGGTCGCGCCAAACGAATTCATTGACCGGCAGTTTTGGTCGCGACTGGTATTCGACGAAAGAGCCAGCGGCTTCAAGTATTCCGGCTCGTTTGAAGCCAAACGAGTCGAGACCAAGTAGCCCCGGGCGACGCTTCAGAACGCACCGAGGAAAGGAATCATTCCGCGTCAGCAGTTCATGTACCTCCAGTTGCGCTGTTTGCCTTGCGCAATCCACTCGATCGCCTGTTTGACGCGCTTCTCTCTGGTTTCCGGACGTTTGGTTTCCGCGATCCAGTCGGCGTATTCACGCTTGCAGCTGGAGCTGAATTCAGAAAAGGCCTTCGTCGCCATTTTGTTTTTCTTCAGGGCGGCCGCGAGTTCCGACGGAACGCGCACGGCTGTCTTCGCCGACTTCTTCGGGCGGTCGATGGACTTGGTACGCTCGCCGCTTTCCACCAGACTGGCGGCCTGGCTCATGTAAGTGAGCAGCTCGCGGTCCGAGGGCAGCGTTTCGAGTCCCGTGATGCGGCCTAGCGAACCCATAGCATGGCTCGACTTGAGCCCGTCCTTGTCCAGCACCTTGGTCATTTCTTTCCCCCAGAAACCGAAGGCGCAGTGCTGTTTGAAGGCGGCCATGCTCGCGATGATAACGCCCTGCTGGATAAAAAACGGCATGCCCCACTTTATGGATTCATTGGCGTGCGGACACGCCTGATGCATCAGCTGGCGCAAGTGAGCAAGGATTGGCTGCGCGAACGGCGCGGCTTTCTCGATGTATGCGTCTACGCGTGGGTCGAACGGCCGATCTGCCATGGGTGGCCTCCATGCGCAGAAGCACTATACACAATCGGGCCCACTCGCGGCGGCGCGCTTTTGGCTTGGCTGGCCGCCTCGCCGGCACTCTCGGCTTGCGCTACTCTGCTACACTTTTTGCTTCTGTCTTGCCGGAGGTGGCCTTGGCTCGAAGAAAGAGCTCGAAGATTTCGCCCGCGCTGAGGAATCGCGCTGCGAAGATTCAAGTAGTGCTGATGGACGTGGACGGCACGCTTACCGACGGCAGCGTGACCCTGCTCTCGCAGCCCGATGGTTCGGCGCTCGAGATCAAAACGTTTGACGCTCACGATGGCCAGGGGATTTCGCTGGCGCGGACGGCCGGCTTGCGGATGGGCATAATCACCGGCCGGGAGAGCGCGGCGCTTCGGCGACGCATGAAGGAATTGAACGTGGAGTTCGTCTACGAAAAACAGGCGCACAAGATCGCCGCCTACGAGGAGATCCTCAAGAAAGCTGGCGTAACCGAAAGTGAGGTGGCGTTCCTCGGCGACGACTTGCCGGATTTGACGGTGATGCGCCGCGTGGGGCTCGCGGTGGCGGTCGGGAATGCCGCGCCCGAAGTGAAGAACGCGGCGCACTACACGACCACGCGAAACGGCGGAAAAGGCGCTGCGCGCGAATTGGTCGAACTGATCCTCAAATCCAAAGGGACTTGGGACGAGATGATTGACAAGGCCCGCGCATAGCAGGCCGCGGTCTAGGTGCGCTTGGCTTTCGGATTGAGGCGATCGATCCGCCTGCCAGCCTCCGAATCGGCGATGAGCTGGGCCAGCCTCCGTGCTTGCGTTTCTTCCTGTTTCGCGCTGCCCACCCAATGGCCGGTGACACGCTGATACCAGGGGGCTTGTTGCGAGAAGAACTTCCAGGCTGCGGGATGGGCCTGAAAGGCTTTCTTGTGCTTGGCAGTGAGCCCGGGGCGCTTCTGTTCGAAGGAATAGATGCCGGTGCGGTGCTGTTCGCGGGCTTCGTAAGCCTGGAGGCCCGGCGCCGCCATCTTGCCGAGTTCCTTCAGGCGTTCCACGTGACGGACATTGATCAAGCTCCAGACGCTTTTCTGCCGGCGCGGCGTGAAGCGAATCTTATAGCTCAGCGTATCGACCGCATGACGAACTCCGTCGATCCAGCCGAAGCAGAGGGCTTCGTCAAGCGCCTCGGCATAGCTAGTTCCCTTCATCTTGGCGCTTTTCTTGTAAAACCCGATCCAGAGCTCGGCAGTCTTGCCGTGGTTTTTGGCGAGCCACGCGCGCAGATCTTGAGCAGTTGCGAAATGTGTGGCGCCCGCTGGCTTTTTCACCGGTATGGCCGTGTGGTCACCTCGACAATACCGGCAGCATCAGCGCTGACCCATGCTCACCGCTGCGATAGATGCGCTGCGTTGCCGCTTGAAAATCTTCCGGCTTGGCATCCGGGATGTTCACGAATTTCTGCGGATTGCGGTCCACCAGCGGAAACCAGGTGCTCTGAATCTGCACCATGATTCTGTGCCCGCGGCGGAAGGTGTGGTTGACGCTCGGCAGCTCAAAATCAAGCGCGGTCGGTTCGTTCGGCTTCACCGCTTCGGGCTTCGCGAAGCTTTTGCGGAACTTCGCACGGAACGGTTCGCCCCTCACCAGTTGTTGATAGCCGCCCATACGAACCTCTTGCGGATTCGGATCGGGATCGGGAAAGTCCATTGGATAGACGTCGACGAGCTTCACGACAAAGTCCGAGTCGGTGCCGGAGGTTGAAACCCACAAACGAGGCGATACCGGCCCCGCGACCGTGACGTCGTCTTCGAGCGGTTCGGTTTGGTAGACCAACACGTCCGGCCGTTTCGCCGCGAAACGCTGGTCGGCGTCCATGTAGTTCTGCGGTACGCCGGTGGTGTGCGTTTCGACAAAGGGAACCGGGTGGTTGGGATCACTTAGGTATTCGTCGTATCCCCGGCTGGCGCTGTCTTTCGCGTTGCCCTCGAAGGAAAGCTTGCCACCGGCGTGAAAATAGAGGGGCTTGCTTTGTACATTCTTCGGAGGCCAAGAATCGTAACGCCGCCAGACGTTGGTGCCGGTTTCAAACATCAGCGCCGTCGGCAGCTTGGCGTCTTCGGCATCTTTGAGGTACTGCCTGAAGAACGGCAGCAAAACGTGATCGTTGAAGTAGGCCGAATTCTCGGTGGCAAAGCTCACCGACCCCAGGCGGTCGCCTTTGCTGCCAGCCCAACCGCCGTGTACCCAGGGTCCTTCGACCAGTTTGTTGGACGTAGCCGGGCTCATTCTGGCGACTGCATTGAAAATCCGGTAGGGGCCCACAAGGTCTTCGGCGTCGAATAATCCGCCGACCGTCAACACCGCGCAGTGCACGTTCCCCATGTGCGCCGAAATATCGCGTGCCTTCCAGTAATCGTCGTAATTCGTGTGCTGCACCTGATCGTCCCAGTAAAAATTGCTGTCTTTCAGGTAGATCTTCTTGGCGTTTGAAGTCGGTCCCATGGCCAGGTAGAAGTCGTAGCCGTCGTTCGTTCCGTAGTCAAACTCGCGCCAGCGCTTCGGAGGAAATTCCAGGCCGGCTCGGGGCTTGAAAGAGACATAAAAGCCAAAATTCGCAGCCAGCATGAACGCGCCGTTGTGATAGGCGTCGTCTCCCATGTACAGGTCGGTTACCGGCGCTTGCGGCGAACAAGCCTTTAGTGCCGGATGAGTGTCCGGCATTCCCGCCGCCACGTAGAATCCGGGATAGGAAATTCCGTAAAGCCCGGCCTTGCCGTTGTTGTTCGGAACGTTATTCACCAGCCACTCGATGGTGTCGTAGGTGTCGCTGCTCTCGTCGACGTCCTTGGGGCCCTTTTTGTCCTTGTGCGGCGTCATTTCGACGAAGGTTCCGTCGCTCTGATAGCGGCCGCGCACGTCTTGATAGACAAAGATGAACCCGTCCATCATGAAGCTTGCTGCCGGCCCGAGACGCTTCGGATAGTTGTCGGCGCCGTACGGGGCGACGCTATAGGGAGTCCGTTCGATCAGGAATGGAAAGGCCTTGGCCGGCGAAGCATCCTTGGGTATATAGACCGCCGTGAACAACTTCGCACCGTCGCGCATAGCAATCCGATATTCGTGTTTTGTGTAGTGCTCACGAATCTCCGCAATGGCCTGCTGATCCTGCTGCGCTCCGCTACTCTTTCTGCTGCTTGGGTCCTCGTGGTTCGCGAGAACCATTCCGCCGCCGGACCCTACAACGCACAAAACAAAAGCGGCCATCCAGGTCTCTTTGCTGCGCATCCTTCCTATGCTCTCCGGTTCACTAGATTTGTCGACTAGCCAAACGCTTGCGACGATAGCTTCCAGCCTCTCTCCGTGTCAACGCTGCCGGCCGTGCAAACTCTCCTCAACCATCTCTCGCTTCTGGTCTTGACCTGCGCACTTCAGGGCGCTACGCTCCGCTCTTACCTGACCCTCAAGGAGCCCCGCCTTTCTCGCCTGGCTCCAGCGATTCCGGATTCGGAGGTAGATCATGATCGCTCGCATCGTTACCTGCACCGTCCAACCGGCAAGAGTGAATGAATTTCGCAAGCTGCTCAACGAACAGCTTTTGCCGCTGGTTCAAGCGCAGCCCGGCTTCGTAGACAACATCGAAGCTCTTGACCCGAATACCGGCCAGTTCAGTTGCACGACTCTCTGGAAGGCCCGCACCGACGTCGAAGCGTATGACAACAACGTCTTCCCGGATGTGGCGTCGAAGATGAGTCCCCTGCTGCAGGGAAGTCCCAGCGTGCAAACTCTGCCGGTCGAGAACTCCTCCACCCACCGGGTGCGGGCTGCTGCGGCTTCTGGTTCCGCAAGATAGGCCGCGCCCATCTCCGCACACACCAGGGCGGAGCCTCGCTCCGCACGCACTTCGAGCGCCCTCCGGCTCCGCCCTGCCGAAACGAGTTGCTACTTAGCTTCTTTGCTTGGTAGTGGTGTCATTTGGGCAAAAGAAACCACTAGCCTTGGCCTCGGCGTCTCTAACTCCGGCGCTTGCGTGCCCTATAATGGTTGGTTTAGTTCTTGCGATCGCGAGGCCGCTGATATGGTGCATCCCTGGCACGACGTTTCCCCCGGCAAGGAAGTCCCCCGCGACTTCCAGGCTGTCATCGAGATTCCCCTGGGCTCGAACCTCAAATACGAGCTCGACAAGACCACCGGCCTGCTGAAGGTGGATCGCGTGATCCACTCCGCGGTTTTCTATCCCGCCAACTACGGGTTTATTCCGCAGACCTATGCCGAAGACAACGATCCTCTCGACGTCCTGGTGCTTTGTCAGGAGGCGGTCCAGCCGCTTGCACTCATCAAAGCGCGCGCCATCGGCGTTATGACCATGGTGGATTCGGGAGCCACCGACGATAAAATCATCGCCGTGGCCACCAATGATCCGGAGTTCAGCGAATACCTGGAGGCGCGCGATCTGCCAGGCCACCGCCTGCTCGTACTCAAACGCTTTTTCCAGGACTACAAGCAGCTTGAAGGCAAACAAGTGCAGGTCGAGGAAATTCGCCCGGCCTATGCGGCGATCAGCGTGATCGAACAGGCTCTGGCCCGGTACCAGAAACACCGCGATGAATTGCTTTCGAACGAAGTGGTTCCGGCGCATAACCGCCGCAAAACCGACAAGTAGTGCAAAAAGACTATTCCGGTCCGGCCAGCCTGCTGCTAGCTTTCACGGAACACGTTGGCGGGTGAGGCCCGAGGTGAAAAGAGTCTTGCTGTGGATAGGGATTGGCGCAGGCGCGCTCCTGCTGATTGCGTTCATCGCTCTTTCCGTGATGGCCGGCAGTCCCAGAGACGCGGTCTACATGGTCCGCTATGCCCTCCCGCACATGCATCGCGGCAACCTGAACGTCGGCGATTACGCGCCCGATGCCAAGCTCTTTGCGCTAGACGGCTCGGACACGTTCCATGTCCGCGAACGGACGTCCGGACGGCCGCTGGTGCTGGTCTTCGGCAGCTTTACCTGACCGCCCTTCCGTCGCCAGGTTGGCGACATCGTGCAAATCTTTGACGATTACAAGGAACATGCTGATTTTCTGACCATCTACGTCCGCGAAGCGCATCCGACCGATGAGTGGCAGATGAAGTCCAACGTGAAAGACGACGTCTGCTACGCGCAGCCGCGCAATCTTTCCGACCGCCTGGCGATTGCCAATGATTTCACAAGACGCTTCCACTATCCGCTTCCTTTCGGGGTAGATGCCATGGACAACGCCGCCAACGATGCCTATGCTGCCTGGCCGGAACGCCTCTACATCATTGACGAAAATGGGAAGATTGCTTACCGCGGCGGTATGGGGCCGTTTCACTACGATCCGGCTGAAGTTCGTTCTTGGCTTGCCGCGCGATACGGCGAAGTAAAGCATCCTGAGGCCAAGCCCGCCGAGGGCGACGCGCCAAAGCGCGAGAACCCGCCGAGCGTGCCGCAATCGAAGAACTAGTTGGATTCCTCTTGCAGGCAGAAAAAAGGCGGAGCACAACTCGCGTCGAACTCCGCCCTAGGGGTTTACGATCGCTTGGGGAAGCGGTCGTCAGAACACGAACTTAAGGGTGTTGCTGTAGCTGGACAGTAAGCGCCTTGACAGTTGGTGTCAAGCTAAAAATAACGATATTCTTGGGTGTTCGGGAAACGCACAGGGCGGCGGCCGGTTTCTTCCATTTTCGCGAACTTGCGATACAATACGGCCACATTCCCAGCCGGGTCGAACGCCACCATCCGGGCTGCCCTTACGGAGATGAAAGGCAAACGCTCCCTGCCCAATCGCGAAGCTCAGGTGACGCTGAAATCCGTGGCCGATCACCTCGGCCTGACGCCTGGCACGGTCTCGGCCGTGCTCAACAACTCCGCCGCCTCGCAATCCATTCCCGAGCGCACCCGCCGCCGAATTATCGAGGCGGCCCGCGAGCTGAACTACCGGCCGAACTTCATGGCTCGCTCGCTTCGCGTACAGCGCACCTACACCATCGGCGTGATTCTCGAAGAGATTGGCGACGGCTACGGGTCCATGATCGTAAGCGGGGTGGAAGAGTGCCTGCGCGAAAGGAATTACTTCTTTCTGACCGTTGCGCACCGCCACGATTCTCGGCTGCTGCAGACCTATTCGGAGATGCTGCTGTCCCGCGGCGTCGAAGGCTTTCTCACCGTGGATACCATCCTGACCGATACTCCTTCCCTGCCCACCGTGGCGGTCGCCGGTCATACGAATCTCGACAACGTCACCAACATCGTTTTGGACCATCGCCACGCCGCAGAAATGGCGCTGCGACATCTGAAGGAACTGGGACACAGGCAGATCGCGTTCCTAAAGGGCCAGCCGGAAAGCGCCGACTCCGAAGTCCGCTGGGAATCGATCTGTGAGGTGGCGCGTGAACTTGACATCGAGGTTGATGTGGGGCGTGTAGTTCAGCTCACAGGTCTCGATTCGACACCGGAGCTGGGCTATCCCTTTGGCCAGGAGCTGCTAGCGCGGCGCGTGCCATTCACGGCGCTTTTCGCCTACAACGACATTTCCGCCATCGGCGCGATGCGCGCCTTTCAGGAAGCCGGTTTCCGCGTGCCGCAGGACATTTCCGTCGTCGGATTCGACGACATCGCCCATGCGTCGTTCTGCATTCCGGCACTGACCACAGTCCGGCAGCCGCTCAAAAAAATGGGAAGGACCGCGGCCGAGACCCTGCTCGCTCACATTGAAGGCACGGGTGAAATCGACGGTGAAATCGCGGTCCAGCCGGAATTGATCCTGCGCAAATCGACTGGCGAAGCTCCGGCCCACGCTGCAACGGCAGGCGCAAACGCCAGTTAGCGGCGAGCCATGGCGAGAGCAGCCTTGCGCTGCTGCTGCACCAGAAAGTCCTCGTAGGGCCCCTTGAAGTCTTCGATATGGCCGTGGTCAAAGTGCCACAGCCTGGTGGCGACCTCGTCGATCACATCATGGTCATGCGTGACCAGCAGTACGGTGCCGTCAAACCTTTGCAGCGCGATATTCAGCGCATTGATCGATTCCAGATCGAGGTGGTTCGTAGGCTCGTCAAGCACCAGCACATTCGGTTTTTGCAGCATCAAGCGACAAAAAAGAATGCGCGCGGTCTCGCCGCCGGAAAGCGCCTTAACCGGCTTGGTGGCGTCTTCCCCGCTGAAAAGCATCTGGCCGAGCAACCCGCGCAACTCCTGTTGCCCCGCGAGCGTGTCCCATTGCGCCAGCCATTCGAGGATGGTCACGTCGCCCTCTTTCTCCTTGTCGAGCGTGTGCTCCTGGCCGAAATAACCGACCGCGACTTCGTGACCCCAGCGTACGGTCCCGCCATCCACGCCAAAATGGCGTTCCGATTGGTCGATGAATCCCGGCGCGTTGCGAATAAGGGAACGGATCAAGGTGGTCTTACCGGCTCCGTTGCGGCCTAGCAGCGCAACCTTTTCGCCGCGGTCGAGGCTGGCGGAAAAGCCGTCAATCACCTTCAGATCGCCGTAGGATTTCCGCAGCGTCTTGAATTCCAAAGGATGACGTCCCGAAGGCTTTTTCATATCGAAGCGGATATAGGGCCTTTGAATGTTGGATTTGGCGAGCACCGTGGTCTGCAGCCGCTCGATTTCTTTCTTGCGGGAGGTAGCTTGCGCCGAGCGCGTGCCGGCGCCGAATCGCGCGATGAAATCCTGCAGTTGAGCGATTTTCTTTTCGCGCTGCGCATTTTCCGATTCAATGCGCTCCCGTACCGCAGTCTTTGCCAGCACCATGTCGTCGTAACCGCCCACATACATCAGCACCGACTCGTAGTCGATGTCTGCCACGTGAGTGCAAACGCTGTTCAAGAAATGGCGGTCATGCGAAATGACGATCAGCACGCCTTCATACGCGCAGAGATAGTCCTGCAGCCAGTGCACCGAATCGAGGTCCAGGTGGTTGGTGGGCTCGTCCAGCAGCAGCGCGGCCGGGCTGCCGAACAGCGCCTGTGCCAAAAGCACGCGGACCTTCTGGCCGCCCTGCAACTCGCCCATTTTGCGCTCGTGCAGTTCGGCCGGAACATCGAGACCGTCCAGCAAAATCGCTGCGTCCGACTCCGCCGTGTATCCGCCCTCTTCGCCTACCATGCCCTCGAGTTCGCCGAGCCGCATCCCGTCCGCATCGGTAAGCTCGTCGTGCGGCTTTGCATAGAGGGCTTCGCGCTCCTGCAGCGCTTCCCACAGGGCGGTATTGCCCATAATCACCGTATCGATCACGCGATAATCGTCAAAGGCAAACTGATCTTGCCGCAATACCCCCAATTTTTTCGGCCGGCTGACGTTGCCCTTGGTCGGCTCCAATTCGCCGGTCAGGATTTTCATCAGCGTGGACTTGCCCGCGCCATTCGGTCCGGTAATGGCATAGCGGCGGCCGGCCATGAAGGTGCAGGTCACATCGTCGAAGAGGACACGCGCACCATAACGCATCGTCACATTGTTCACCGAAATCATAGGCTTCTATTTTAACCTTGAGCGCGGCCAAGCGCCGAATCGGGGGACCCTGGCCTGCTACCGGTTCGCCACGGCAGCGGTTTGCAATTCAGTTGAGCTTTGCGGGTGAAGCAGGTGTTGCTCCTGGCGCCTTGAGATACCGGCCCGGCATCAATCCAGCCAGGTTTGGCGAGGTTGATGCGAAACGACGAGCCCGTCAACGTGGATATGCTCCTGGTGGGAGGGCTCCGGGTATGGGGGGAGCCGCCGGGCGTAACCGTCCTCTAAGCGCATCCGAACGAGTGGTCGTCTGTCGACTAGAGCGCCGGTTCTGCCGTCAGCCGCTTAGGAATACTGCGGCGTGGTCAAAGAGTCGGTCAACTCGTCGGCGTCTGCAAAAATCCTTGCGACGTCGGTTTCGGGGCATTGCGCGGTCACAACAAAATACTTTTCCTTGAACAATCTGCGCGCGTAATGACGTTGCCGCCAGGGCATCCCCTGGAACTCGTAGCGCAGCTCAATCCAGGAATGGCCCGCCGAGGTCCTGCCACGAGCCGCTTCCGTTTGTCCTTCGGCAGCCATGGTTTCGAGTGTACGCTCGTCGCATTGACGTGGATTCTGCACAAAGACGAGCGTGCCATCGGGTTGCGGCCCCACCAGATCGAAACGTGTCTTAGAGGCCAGCGGAGAGCGCAAGTCCAATCCTTGCGGCCAAGCCGCCCGAAATAGCGGCGTCTCGATGATCCATTGGCGTGTGTCCGGCCCCTCCGCAACCTCCACTACCTCCTCGGCTTTCGTAACGCCTTTGCCCATCGCCAATTGGTTGCCCTTGTCACCCAAGATGACCTGTACCTGTTTGGCCTCTTGCGCGCCGCTCCCGCGCGCAGAGGCGATGACTCCCGGCGGATTTGTATTGCGTATCCATCGAAATGTCGTGCCCATCAGGGGAACAAGACTGAGCCCATAACCGCACAGCCGCAAGGGACAGCGCGGCAAGTCCAGGAATTCCACGCCCGGCTGGTCCAGACGTCGAAACTTCACATTCCAATTTTCCGGAGAAGTCTTGCGCAACAGAATTTCAAAACCGGGAAAGACGGCGTCGAGGCGCAGCAAAGGGTCGATTACCGCAAAACTGGCATGTGCGATGTTGTCGGGAACCAGCGTGGTGTATTCACCCGGCTCCAGGGGCGAACCGTGCGTGAACAGGATGGAAGTCCTGCCGTTTTCCGTCCGCACATCGGCAATCAGGTGCAGAAGCGTGTGCTGGCGAGGCGCCGACTGCGCCAGCGTCTGCACCAAGCCATTCATGGGCTTCATGAGCAGTTGGGGGTTGGCGAGTATGGTGTCATCCAAGCCGACGATCTCGGATTGGGTTGAGGGAGCAGTGTCGGCTTGCGCCCTAGAGACCTTCGTTGCCCCGGCGACGGGAGCAACCTGGGTGGAAGCGCCGGCCGCGGGAATGCTGGAACTGGCCGATTTTCCACCGCGCGAACGGAGCAAGGCCGCCAATTCCTCATGCCTAGGCAGGCTGCTGTCGAAGACTATGTCCTTGCCAGCGCCAGCCGAAAAGCGGTACGACCGCAGAGCAGCCACGGCGGCTTGGCTGGTCCCCACCTTCTCGCGGATCGCTTCCCACGAGATGATGCGATGTTCTGCGGAGAGAATCTCCACCAGGCATTGCGGGTAAATGAAATAGGCACGCTTGTTGTCACCTTTGCCGCTCAAATAGTAATAGGAGCCGAAAAACGCGCCGAACGCGAGGAGGACCAACGCCGCCCCTACAGCCCAACAGACCGCAGGTGGCGGAGGATTGGTGCCGAACGGACGTACCGCGCAGTAGAGCAACATCCCACCCATACCGAGCATCAGCAGAGCCACAACTGTGAGCAGGCCGCCCACGAGCGTTCCCATAGAGGAGCGCTGCAAGGTCGGTGGAAAGAGGTCTTCAGGCTGACCCAACGCTTTGACTGCCGCAGGAAGCGGGGTGGCACGTGAATCCATGTCGCTGAGCTGGTTCATGGTAGGTGGCCTTCTATCCGACCGACAGGCTCGATATCGACCGGGACAAATGCCGCGATTGTACTACATGGTATTCCGCCCTCCATGCGCTGTCGGTTCGCGAGACGGCTTTCATAAATCAGGAGGCTACAAAGCATAGAGTCTTCCCGCTGTATCAAATGTGTGCCCGGTGAGGGTGGTGAGGCCAGAAATGATCCCTACAATTTCGCCCGATTGCGAAATTTTTAGAATCTTGGCCGAACCCGGTACGATGGGAAACGAGCTGAGAGTACCGACATAGAAGAAGCCGTCGCGAAAGGCGATGGAGGTTGGCACCACGTGGCCCTGGGTAGCAGAAATATCAATCAATCGTTCTGCGTGCCCACCAGGATTGACTCGAATGCTTTCGTCATGGTTCGGCTCGACCGCGTAAAAATGGCCATTCAAAACGGCCATCATTGGCAGGGCCAGCGGTTCAGTCATTTGGCGGACGCCTTTTGACCATGTCCACAAGCCAGGTTCAGGCCCACGAAGCTGGATTGCCGCAGCGGACTGTCATCATCGAATTTGATAGCTATGACATCGCGCTCGCGACACACGAAAGCCAGGCGTACCAAAAGGCGCTTCAGGCACTCGGTTCTGGTGCGGAACGTGACTATCGCATCGTTGAAGCTGTGTAGGAAACGCCCAAAAACTTTGAGCCCAGACAGCAAACGCTGAAGCGCTCGCGACCAACGCGCAAATCGTAAACTGGTTTTCGGCTGTCATATTTGCCAGTCCGCAGCGAACATACCTCTGCTGTATTTTGGGCTGTCTCGCTTTTTCCGGCCTATTTGGCTCCCAGCCTCTGCTTGCGAGCAGGCCGCTATCCGGCAAAGCTTGCTCGCGACAAAGGTGGTGTCCCCTCGTAAGAATTGCGCGTTCTTCATCTGCTCAACCTTTGGAAAACATCGATACCGGGGGACTCTGCGAACGACTATGAGAACCAAATGTATTTCTGGGCTCTGCACACTGAGTTTGCTACTGGCTTCACAACTGGACGCGCAGAGCCAGACCTCGACCGCGAATGCAGATAGTGTCGGCCCAACTGACAGGGGCATCGGTTATCTGTTTAATTATCTCAACATGGCCGGCACCACGAAAGCGACTGAATTCCAGCCTTTAACTCAGAAAGAGAGAACCCAGATCTACTTGAAGACCATGGTCAACCCCTTGGGCTACGGGAAGGCAGCGTTCTCCGCGGGAGTCGATCAATGGAAGGATAAACCTGAAGAATGGGAGCAGGGGGCGTCAGGTTATGGCAAGCGATTTGCGAACATTATCGGGCAATATACTATTCAGCGTACCGCCACATACGGCTTGGCCAGCCTCCTGCACGAGGACAATCGCTACTTTAATTCCGGCAAGAAAGGATTCTGGCCACGTGTAGGTTATGCGCTTTGCAGCGCGGTTCTTGCCCGCCACGATGACGGGAGCCGGGCCATCTCCATTTCGCAGTTGAGTGGAGTGGCGACTGGCGCGTTTGTGGCGCGACTGTGGTTACCCCCGAGCCAGAATTCAGCGAAAAACGGGGCCGTGAGTTTCGGGATCACCATGGGGAGTAACGCCGCATTCAGCGTAGTCAAGGAATTCATTCCGGATCTTGGAAGAGCGATTAGCAAGAGATACAAAAAAGCTTCGCAGCAGTCGGAAGAGAGCAGTGGTGGAAGCGCTGCAAAGCAGCAGTGAAACCGCTTGTTAGTACATCTAACAATTTAGCTGAACTCCAGATAACGCTTTTCTCATGCACGTTTCAAATAGACGTTTTCTGACCAATCGGGTGCCGGCCTGCCCAAGTGTCGGATGCAAAGTAGAATGAGGTGAACCCTCAAGCAAATTATTGCTGAAGACGGGGACTTCCCCTTGACATCTTCAGCTTCCACTGTCCACCGGCCTTCACAAATACGTCTGTGGCGTCCGTGTGAAGCGTGTCGAAAGACAGGTTTGCACCCGGCATTGCCGTATCCACTTCAACGTAAACGGCAACCGCCGTGTCTCCAAAGACAAACACTTTCAAATCTTCCTGTCGCCCCACAATTGGCGGTCAAGCACCTGCCACACGCCGTGCGGTGGCTCCTGATAGTCGGCGATTCGAAAGTTATCGCCTAAGTCCCGTTAAAGGCATATCCCAAGCACTACCGATTCGACGTGCTCTAGATCAGGAAGACCCAGTTTTGTCCTCTGTCGATTCGATCTCGTCGTTCTTGTTCCTCTCATGGCCGCCACCTCCTACGCCGGTAGGGGAAATGGCATGGTTCGTCGTCACGCGCAATCCCTGGACGGGGTCGCGGCAAAGGAGTATGAACGGAGACTGCCCCAAGAAAATGCACTGCAACTAAGAATTCTGAGGTGCCTTATGGATCTCGACGCGGAGAGGCTAGAAGAAGCGGTTCTCGCGCTTCTCTACTTGAATTCGTTTGATCAAAAAGCCGGGGGAAAACGGGCTTGGAAGGGATTCCCCTGGAGTGTCATGGACCAATTGCATGCGAAGGGCTACATCTCCGATCCAGCAACAAAAAATAAGTCCGTGTGGTTGTCGGACGAGGGAGCCAGGTTGTCGGAGAAATTGTGCGAGAAGCTGTTTGCCGTGAAATAGAGAGTGCAAGCGATTTCCGGCCATGGGCTAGGACAAATCTTACCGGTCGCCTTGTCAACGCGGCCTAAGCGCGACGCAGTTTTTCGCTTTCTAAAAGCGAAACACATATCCGCTTGTTACTCGAATACTTCCCTGCATCGCATAAAAATCATCGCTCAACACGCTGGTCGGTGGCTGTTTTGGATCCGCTCGCCCAGTCAAATATTTGACGAACGTCGTCCCAACATTGAACCGGACTGTCGAATGTCGCGACGCGTAGTATTCCACGCTCGCGCCCATATCGAAGGCGAACCGCGTTGTGCTCTCATAGTCGTTCAGCGTCTCCGGCACCAACGTTTTGTCATAGTGGATGAACCCTGGCCGCAGTTGTGTGAAGACTCCCCACGAACGCGACGTCCGCCCCACTTTCACCCCAATTAATCCTTCTACCGCCGTCTCATATCTCCCTGGACTGCCCGGGAAAATGTTGAACTCCGAATCCAGATACGCGTGCTTCCTCAATCGGTATTCGACGTTCACGCCAACTCCCGGCGCGAACACCCGGCAACCGTTGCAAGATTCCCAGTCCATCGGAAAACTCGCCGCTGTCAGTTGCACCCCGAGACCCCAACGCGGATCGTCCCTCCACGCCGGTCTGGTTAGCGCTCGCTGAAGCGGTGATCCGAATGCCACCGCTACGTCTGCAGAACTTCCCGGTCGGTACCAGGGCAGCCTTCCCGCCAGAAAATTGGACATTGTCCGGCTCGGCGCCAGTGCTCCACGCAGAATCTTGAATTTTAACGACTGGCTCCCGTTGGCCAGCTTGTCCACAATGTCCGCCTCAATAAAATCTTCCAGGATCATCCAGCCTGTGCCGATCACCGGAGTCACCACAAAATCCACCCAGCCGGTGTTGTTCGTCGGTGGCTTGTAACTCTTTCCCGGCTCCTTGTGGCACGAGGGATAAAACCCGCAGTGCGGTATATACGTGTAACCGCCTTCGCTTCCCAACGCCGTCTCGCTCAGCACCGGCCCTATTTCAAAGTAAGCCGAATACACCGCGGCCCACGCCATCGCTTTGAGTCGGCTCCGCCAGTAGTCGGCCGACTTCCCGAATTTCGCTACCCTTCCGCGTGGATCGTTTTGGATGAAAATGTTTCCCGAAACCGAGCCTTCCAGTGGGTGCCCGATGTAGTTCACTAGGAAGTCGTCGCCGTCTCCCCATCGGGTCATGTCGAAATGCGACGCCGACGAAAAATAGTCGTGCCAAAAGGGCTTGTGTACCACTAGGTACCGCGCGTAAGGATCGTTCGCCAACCGGAACGCGTGCTCCAGCACCAGAAACTCCAGCGACTGCAGCAGCGCCGCACTTGTGTGAAACTTCTCCCGCGGCGGCAACTTTGCTAGCAGCATCGCGCTCTCATCCGCGGCACGCACGTGCGGGTCCCACAAATTGAATCGCAGCACCGGCTGCGTAAAACATGCTGTCGTGAAACCAATTTTCAGCAGTCCATCGCATGGCAAAACCGGCGCCAACGAAAACTTCGGCTTCGGCGTTGTGGATAGTCCCGCGGCGGCTGACGTGCACTTTGTCGCGAGGCCCGTATTTCGGTCCGTCGCTGTCACGTCCAGGCTCACCGGCGCATGGGTCTTTGGATCCGCGTCGCATCCGTCCCAATACGCTAAAGGTGCGCTTCGCCTTCCCGCAAATCCCCCATCGGTATCCGCGTGCGCCAGCAGAAACGATTCTTCTTCTTTTGTTGCGGACACTTCCGTTTGTGCGGGAGGAGTCCCGGCCAGTTGCTGTCCGGCCGCCGCTCCAACGGAAAACAACGCTACAAACTGTGTCAGCAATCCTCGGCTTGCCTTCCCAACCATCCGCTCGGGTACCTTTCACTCGCGGATGGCCTGGGTCGTCCTAACCGCGAAAGAATTTTGTGCCAGAAACCTTTTTGCGTGACAAAAATCTTCCTGTAGCCAACCCAGGGCAGCTACTGACACTTGTTACAGATAGATGCTGGAGGGCGGCCATCTTGCCATAAACTTTCTCAGCAAAATAGCTACACTCTGACTGCGATCGAAAAACGCGCACAATTCGGCTTGACGCGAGGCGTAAGGGGCCGAAAACTTGACAAAAGTACCGCACAATCGAGCAAACTAACTTGCAAGGGCAACTGATTTCCGATAACCCGAACAAACCTGCCATTTAGGTCGTCTTCTGTTAGGGCAAGATGTCACTGCGACACAACCTGCAACTAAAATTAGCTGTTGTGGGCATACGCGGACTGGCGAAACGTTCTGGCAGTAGCTGAGGAAAACGCCCGGGCGGCCGAAATTGCCGATCGGCATCACTAGCTTCCGGGCGGCGCTTTTGAAACAGAGTTCGGCGCAGCATATGACCTAGTGTTTTGATTACGA
>Ga0306926_10000088_pt1 | contig 70611 bp, 54 predicted proteins | sample flu12Cox44000178_FD_203759 | JGI IMG/M metagenome (GOLD analysis project Ga0306926, IMG submission 203759) | Lab enrichment of tropical soil microbial communities from Luquillo Experimental Forest, Puerto Rico - flux8day.12C.oxic.44.000.178 (v2)... | ecosystem: Environmental > Terrestrial >... | reverse complement strand
CGAAGCCGTATTACCAGCATTACGTGGATCTGGTGGAGTACAACGGCGCGGCGCGGGATATCCCTGTCATGAAAGCCAACGATGTCGACGAGGTGCGGATCGGGTTCATCGGGCCGCTGGAGGACCATCCGGATGCAGGGTTGGGTAAACGAATGCTGAATGGCGCGCAGATGGCGGTTGACGAGGCCAATGCGACGGGCGGTTATGGCGGCAGGCCGTTCAAGTTGATGCTGCACAACGACTCGGCCACCTGGGGCGCGTCCAGCAATGAACTCGTCAAAATGGTCTATGACGAGCACGACTGGGCCATGTTCGGCTCGATCAGTGGCGACACCACCCATATCGCGTTACGCGTGTCGTTGAAAGCGGAGCTACCCATCGTCAACAGCGCCTCGACCGACCCTACCATCGTCGAGACCACTATTCCGTGGTATTTCTCCGTGCTTCAGGACGACCGTACGCAAGGCTACACGCTGGCGCGGCACGTCTACACCGAGCTGGGATTGAAGCGAGTCGCCCTGCTGCGCGTGAATGACCGCTACGGTCGCTTTGGGGTGGGAAAGTTCCGCGATGCCTCCCGCAGACTGGGTCACCCGGTGGTCATCGAGCAGAAGTTCTTTCCCTCTGACACGGACTTTTCACACCAGCTGAAAGTGATTCAGGAGTCGCGCGTGGACGGCATCGTGCTATGGGCCGACGAGGCAAAAGCGGCGGCCATCCTCAATCAGATGCGCGAGTTGGGAATGAAGCAACGGGTGTTTGGCAGCCATCGCACGCTAGGTCCTGAACTCGTGAAACTCGCGGGGTCGGCGGCCGACGGGTTCCAGGCGGTGTATCCCTATAACCCAAATAGTACTGACTCAGCATGGCTTGCCTTTCAGTCGCGCTATGAGGCGAAGTATCACGATCAACCGGACCACTTCTCTGCACTGGCGTATGACCAGATGCAGATTGTGCTACGGGCGATCTGCGCGGCGGGGTTGAACCGCGCGATGATCCGTGATGCGCTGTATGGAACGACGACGTATACGGGCGTGACTGGGCCCATGCAGTTCGATCCCAACGCCAAGCAGATTCGGCAGATGTATCTCGGCACTGTGGGCAACGGCCGGATTGAGTACCGCAAAACCTCCATGCAGAGAGAGTATGCGCGCGTTGATGAAGATGGGGTGGAGTACAACGGGCCGCGCAGTTGGGATGGCGGTGGTGGTTCGCTGCGGTTGGCGGTGTTCGGGCCAGGCGCGGAGCGGCTTCCGGAATCGCTTCAGGGTTGGCAACTAGTGCGGATTTCGTCGGATTTGCCGTGGGGAAAGGCGTCGAGCGAGTTAGTCAGCGCCGTTTATGACAAAAACGTGCTAGCGATTGTTGCGCTCGACCGGGCTTCGAGCCATCTGGCGGAACAGATCGGCGTAAAGTCGCTGGTTCCGGTTGTTGCAGTTTCGTCGGATCACACGCTGACGTCGATTAATATTCCATGGATCTTCCGCCTGACGGAAGGGACGTCGGTACAACAGGCAGTACAAACGGTGGTCGCCGCAGAGCAAGTGGCGGGGCCGAGTCGGTCGAAGATTCGCGATGAGCTTGCGTCGGGAAAGACGATTGCGGGCGTGGCGTTCCGGACGACGGGCGAGCCGCGCTAAATTGCCCGGCGAACCTGAAGGCTAAAGCTCGCTGTTCTCAGGGGTTCGATCGGCACGATTGAAGTCGTGCCCTGACACAGAGGATTTATGAGACCATTTCTGGTAGGTTCGCGTTGATGGCGCGAGCAGGTCATGAGCACCGACGCAAAACCAGTGCCAGAATCCAGCGTGATGTTGCCGCCGCTACCGCTGTCACAGTGGCAGGCTACTTACGACACGCTTCACATGTGGACACAGATGCTGGGCAAGGTGCGCCTTGCATATTGTCCGGCGGTCAATCACTGGTGGGGCGTGACGCTATATGTCACGGCAACAGGTCTTACGACTTCGCCGATGCCCTACGATCAAGGCTCGTTCGAAATTCAGTTTGATTTCGTAAACCATGTCCTGTTGATCGAGACGAGTAGCGGAGCCTTCCGCGAGCTGATGCTTGAGCCGCAATCGGTGGCAGAGTTCTACCGGAAATTCATGGCTGCGCTGGTGGGACTTGGTGTCGATGTTCGCATCTACACAATGCCAATGGAGTTTCCCAACCCGATTCGATTCGAGCTCGACGAAGTACACAATGCCTACGATGCTGCGGCCGTGAGTCGCTTCTGGCGAATTCTGAGCTGGAGCGATTCGGTATTTAAGAAGTTTCGTGCGAGCTTCATCGGGAAAGTAAGCCCCGTCCATTTCTTCTGGGGAAGCTTCGATCTGGCGGTTACGCGGTTCAGTGGTCGCCCGGCGCCGCCACGTCCGGATGCGGACGCGATTACGGCAGAAGCGTATTCCCATGAAGTCAGCAGTGCTGGTTTCTGGCCCGGAGGAGGCGGTGTGGATGGCCCGGCCTATTACTCTTATGCTGCGCCGGAGCCGGCGGGCTTCTCGGAGGCCAAGGTGAAACCGGCGTCAGCGTTTTATCATCCAACCTTTCGCGAGTACCTGTTGATGTACGATGACGTGCGCAATGCCGCGTCTCCGGAAAAGTCACTGATGCAGTTCTTGCAGAGCACATACGATGCGGCGGCCAATCTGGCTATGTGGGACCGCGCAGCTTTGGAACGGAAGTCGCGTTAAAGGCGGAAAGAATGGCAGCAGCTTGCACACATACCGATCAGATCAAAATCACAACGCCCGGTACGCACGTTTGCGAAGAGTGCGTGAAGATGGGAGACCGCTGGATACATCTGCGAATGTGCCTTATATGCGGGCACGTGGGATGCTGCGATTCCTCGAAGAACAAACATGCCAGCAAACACTTTCATCATGTTGGGCACCCTCTGATCCGGTCCATTGAGCCAGGTGAGCGGTGGGTGTGGTGTTATGTCGACGAGATGGAGGCCGGCGAGTTGGAAGACTAGGCTGGGGCGGTGCGGCCACGCATCGCGTACCAGGCCGTCCATCCGATTGCCAGCAGGGTAATGGCAGCGATGATTCCTTGTGAGATCACGCAATAGAGGCACCAGACGCCCAGTACCTTGCCTTCGATGTTGGTGAGGTAGAGGGCGAAGGCCATCCCGATAACTGCCACCAGAAGCACGAGGGCTGGTCGACGTAAAAGTGAGAGAATCGCGATAACAAGATAGCCTGCGATACCAATGACGGCTACAGGCACTCCGTGCATTACGGCGTAAGGGCTGTGGTTCACGATGCCACAGTCCCACTTCTCGTTGATACTGCACGGAGCGGTTTCCGTGCTGTAGTGGACGCGAAGCGCCAGGGCCGAGACGACGAGCCCGGCGATGGCAAGAATTGCCAGCAAGTAACGCAACCCAACCTCCAAGCGATGCAACTTCTAAGTTGTCTTATCCTTCAGATTATGCAGATAAAGCCGGTAGCTGCAAATGAGAGCGATTTGCGGCGCTGTGCTAGACTCGGCATAACTATGCGGCGTGGGGTTTCTCTCACCATCTTGGTGATCATCCTGGCTGCGTTACTTGCGCCACTGGCGCAGGGCGCGACGGCCTCGGTACCGGTATGCTGCCGCGTCGGTGGCCAGCACCACTGCATGGGCACAGCGGGCATGGATGGTTTCCGTAGCCAAGCCCAAAGCTGCCCCTTCCGGTCTTATCCGGTCGTCAAAGGCGGAATTGTTGCACTGCTGGGACCAAATCTGCCCCAAGCCCGTCTCGCTACGCAGCCGCAATTCTTGATGGCGGCACTGGTTGAACCAGTTCGCCTGTCCTTCGACACCGTGCAGAAGCGCGGTCCTCCCCAAGGGTAATTCTTCTCTTCCCATATCAGTGATTGACTCCTAGGACTCAGGGCTAAAGCCCGAACGGATTTTTCGCACCCTACGGCACGACTGAAGTCGTGGCTTGACGCGAGACATCCCCACAAGCGAGTTCTTCCGCGGGCTTATGAGGTCGTTGCCCGACGAAAGAAATATCGAAGTCTGATGCGCAAGGGATTCTGCGATGAAGGCTGTCCGTATAGCTCGCGGTTTAGCGGTTGTCGCGTTGGCAGCGGCCGTCCTGGCGATTTCTGCGCGCGCCACACTCTTTGGATATGTAAGAGGGGTTGTACATGATCCGCAGCATCATCCTCTCAACCAGGCGGAAGTGACGTTACAGGCCAGCGACTCGGGCTACAAATTGACGGCAAGTACGGATACAAACGGTGAGTTCCATTTCGATTCCATTCCCCTGGGGCGATACACAATCACCGTAATCGCGCCCGGGTTTGATACGCAGTCACAGGTGTTGCAGCTCGCCTCGGGTTCGGCGCCGATCCTGCATTTCCAGCTGTCGATTACAGCCACAAAGTCGGACATCACCGTTACTGCCTCGCCGGAGGACCTCAACCCCGATTCGCCACGGCGGGATATTCTGGTCGATCAGCAACAGATTTCTCACTATGCGGGAGTGGACTCGAGCAACAGCTTCAAGATTATTAGCGAATTCGTACCGGGAGCCTATATGGTGCACGACCAGTTGCACGTGCGCGGCGGGCACCAGGTCACCTGGGCCTTGGATGGGGTTCCCATTCCCAATACCAACATCGCATCGAACGTGGGGACGCAGTTCAATCCGAAAGATGTCTCCTATCTGCAGGCGGAGACAGGCAGTTATTCTGCCGAGTATGGCGACCGCGTCTACGGTGTATTCAACGTGGCGCCCAATACCGGCTTTGACCGAAACCGTGAGGGGCAACTCATTCTCAGTTACGGGAACTACAACCAGACGGATAACTGGCTCAGCTTTGGAGACCACACCTCGCGGTTTGCCTACTATGTCAGCGCCAGCGGCAACAATACGAACTGGGGATTAGAGCCGCCCACGGACGTGAACCTGCACAACCAGGCTTACGGAGGAGGGGCATTTACCTCGCTGATTTTCAATCCCAACCCAAAAGACCAGGTACGGTTCGACGCGGGAGTTCGCCTCGACTACTACCAGGTTCCGAACGATCCCGATCAGCAAGCTGCGGGGCGGAACAATCGGCAGCGTGAGCAGGACGTCTTCGCAACGGTTACATGGGCGCATACCTTTTCGCCGGGTCTCATCCTGACCACGTCGCCGTTCTATCACTTCAACCGCGCCGCGTTTGCGGGAGACCCGAACGAGCTGCCCATTACGACGGATAATCGCGCCTCAAATTACCAAGGCGGACAGGTCACGCTGGCAGCCATCAACCACAGGAACAACGCGCGCTTTGGCATCTATGCGTTCGCGCAGCAGGACACCAGCTATTTTTCACTGATTGCCAACCATGGGTCGGGACAGCAATTCAACCAGACAGTACATCCCGGCGGGTACCTGTTTGCGGGATTCCTGGAAGACCAATTCAAAGCCACCAAGTGGCTCACGTTCAGCGGCGGATTGCGACTTACTCATTTCTCCGGAGGGCTCACGGAGAATGCGGTTGATCCGAGGCTGGGAGTGGCCATCCAGGTGCCGAAGCTAAACTGGATCTTGCGGGCTGCCTATTCGTACTATTACCAGCCGCCGCCGCTCGATACGGTTTCCGGATGGTTGCTGGACTTTGTCAACAACCAGGGACTCGGCTTCATTCCGCTAAAAGGTGAACGTGACATTCAGCAGGAATATGGCGTCACGATTCCCATAAAGAACTGGGTTTCGACACTCACTTACTTCCATACCAGCGTGCGGAACTTTTTCGACCACGATGTCATCGGCGACTCGAACATTTTCTTGCCAGTGACGATTCAGGGAGCCATTATCCAGGGCGAGGAGGCAACGGTCCGCTCGCCGCTGCTGTTGAATCACTACCATGCACACCTGGTTTACTCGCACCAGATTGCACAGGGCGTTGGCGTAGTAACCGGCGGGCTTACGGACTTCTCGCCGCCGCCGGGCGGGTCATTCTATCTCGACCACGATCAGCGCAATACCCTGTCGGCAGGCTTTGAGGGAGACCTGCCGTGGCGCAGCTTTGCCGCTATCACCGTCAATTACGGCTCAGGTTTCCTGAATGGCAATGGACCTAGCCATCTGCCCGGGTATTACACGTTCGACCTCTCGCTGGGAAAGTCGTTTGGTGAGAGCTGGACCGTACGCTTCAGCGGCACGAATATCACCTACCAACGGTACATGATCGACACCAGCAATACTTTTGGGGGGACGCACTGGGCAGATCCGTTCCTGTGCGCAGTGCAGGTGAAGTATAGGTTTCATTACTGACCTCATGTCGCCGGCTAACGATGCCTCGGCAGAAGACCGGCTCACGATTTAAATATCAGTCTTCCCAGCGCTCCATCAGCCCGGCAAGCGCAACACGGCGCTTGCCGGCCACGGGGATTGAAGCGCTGGGCTATCTTCTGCCGTCCCCGCAACACGGGACTGGATATTGCGTTAACGGAAGCCCGGTCGCCCAGGAAGAGTCTTTCCCAAGCTCTCAAGTCGTGCCCTGGAGCATTTCTTTTGCACAACAGAGTTTTTCGCAGCTCGCAAAGGCGTGCCCTTTCAAGACATCGGCATCAGTGTTCGTGCTCGTGCTTCGAGTGTGAGTGAAGGTGGGGGTGGGAGTGAATCAAATCGCCATGGCGGTGACGATGGGCATGGACGAGATTGGCTCGCAACAATAGCTCGGAGTCGGAGAGGATCTGCTGAGGTGATGCGACGGCAGTGACACTGCCCTGCTCCAGGACGGCGACGCGATCAGCGATGTCTTCGAGAATCTCGAGATGGTGAGTCGCGGTGATGACAGTCTTCGAAGTTCCGCGCCAGTTCTGAATGAGATCAATGAGCTGGCTCTGGCTGCGGGGATCGAGTAGGGCCGTGGGTTCGTCGAGCAGCAGCACTTCAGGGTCGAGAACAATGACCGAAGCCAATGCCACGCGTTTCTTTTCGCCGCCGGAGAGACGGTAGGGCGGGCGGTCACGCAAGTTGGCGATGCCCATCATCTCGAGCGTGGCATCAACGCGTGAGATGACTTCCGCGCTGTTCCAACCCATTTGCAGCGGCCCGAATGCTACTTCATCGAATACCGTCGGGTTGAAGAGCTGGACGTCAGGATTTTGAAAGACCAGGGCAACGCGGCGGCGAAAGGACAGGAAGAATTTGTTATCGGCCAAGTTCGCTGCCGTAAGCGGCTCACCGTGAAAAGAGATCGAACCAGCAGCGGGAAAGCAGAGGCCATCCAGCAGACGCAGGAGGGTTGATTTCCCCGAACCATTGGCTCCTACCAGTGCTACGCATTGACCGGTTTGAACCGTGAGTGAGAGCTGGCGTAAAGCGGGAACTTGGTCATAGTGAAAGTCGACGTTGTGAGCTGCAAAGACGGCTGTGTAGCTCATGCTCGACCCAACCAGATCGCGATCATTGCAATCAGCAGAAACCCACTTAATGCCAGAAAGTCCCTCGAGGTCATACGGAACCCGGTCAGGAGTTTTGTGTCACCGCGGAAAGCGCGTGACTGCATGGCCAGATAAACGTCGTTGCCGAGCTCGATGCTTTTCCCCATCAGCACGCCTGCTGTACGCGCCACGATTGCGCGTTGCGCTGCGCTACTGAGGATGCCAACGGTGCGGCTGTTGCGCGACTCAAGCATCTGCGAAGCACTCTCGGCCAACACGAAGATATACCGGTGGGTCATGTTGAGCATCATGACGAATTCCTGCGGGACGCCGAAGGAACGCAGGGATTTGAGGATCTGCATCCACGGAGTGGTTAGCGCGAGGAGAGTGGTCAGGGTCGCGGCTGTTTCGACGCGCGTGATCAGGAGTGTCGCGGCGACGATTCCCTGCTCGGTAATGTGCAGCTTGCCGTCAGGAGAGCTAAGAACGGGCGTGCCCGGGGTCAGGAAGAGCGCGGGAAGTGCGATGACTCCGGTAAACAGCAACACAGCAAGCCATACGCGCGTGGCCAAAGTCGGCAAGCTTACTCGTGAGAGCAATCCCAGCAATGTCGCTCCCAGCCAGAGGGCGAGAATTACCCCGATGCGATGGGAAAGAGCGGCGGCCAACACAAGGGCGAGCAGGCCCGTAAGCTTCACCCGTGGATCGAGGGACTGCAGCCACCCAGGCTTTCGGGCGATGGTTTCCGATACGAGAGCATTTCCCAGGGCCGTGCTCAAGCCGACGAGCGTAGAAGCGATGGCGCCCCTACGGCTCATGGGGTCGAGCCGGCGGTGGACCGCCGCTTCCACAGCTTTTGCACAAGGAGAGAGCCGGCCAACATCAACCCCACACCGAACATGGCGGAGAGCAGATAACCGAAGGAAGCACTCTTCACAAATGGTGGAGCATAGGCCGGCATCGGCGCGGTCCAAATTGTGGCGAGGCGATGAAGGGCGGAGGATGGAGACGATGACGTGTAGTGTGTCTCTCCTGACAACGACCATTCGCCCCAGGCGGTTCCGGCTGCAAGAATGCCGAGCGGGGCCAGAAACATAAGAAGGGCAACGGTGATCCACAGCCGGCGCAGAGAATTTGGTCGTATTGGCTCAGCGGCCAGGGTGGCCGCTGCACCACCCGAAGCGGCCGACAGCAGTGCCGGATCGGCGTGTTGCAAGAACGCTACCATACCCGCAGTAATGGCTGCCTCTGCCAGTCCGGCGACAGCAAGGTGACCGAGCATCATGGCAGGGACCGCAACGCGCAACGAATACGGCGCGTAGAGCGGCACACCTTGAGGGTCGTGAAAGAAAATTGGTTGCAGACCAAACTCGACGGCGGTGAACAGGGCAGCCATATTGATAGCCAGATACCCAGCCACGGCAGAGGCGAACACGCGTCGGCGCGAGATAAGCGGAGCATTGGAGGCGATCAGTCTGTAGCAGGCATACGAAACCAGCGATGCGACCACGGCGATGTTGAAGCAATTCGCGCCCAGCGTGGTGATGCCGCCGTCCCCGAAAAACAAGGCCTGAATGGCGAGGGCGATGGATGTAGCCAGAATCGCTCCCGCGGGACCGAGCACGATGGCCGCAATCGAAACGCCGATGGCATGGCTGGTTGTGCCTCCGGGCAGCGGTAGGTTGAACATCATCACAATGAAACAGAACGCGGCAAAGACGGAGATGAGGGGGATCAGCCGGGCATTGAGAGTCCGCCTGACTCTGCGCAGCGACGCATACCAGCCAACTCCCGCGCCGGTGTACATGACGGCGCAGGTGGAAGGGCTGAGATATCCGTCGGGGATGTGCATAGTTCGCGCGACAGGTTCCGAAGGCGATTGTAAATGAGGTGCGAGCTAGACAAAGGAAGCGGACCTCCCAGGTTAGCGCCCCAAATCGGGAGCGCGAACCTGGGGCGGTCCTCAGAGTGCAGGACTCCTATTGCCGACTCGCGGGCGGGACGATGCCGTTCATGCGGAGGTATTCGACCATCTGGCCATAGTGGTCGTAGGGATGACTGATGATACTGATGGCCATCGATAAGCGAGTGGTCATGTTAGGTCCGAAGGGGCCTTTCACCGGTTCGAGGATATTCGCCTCATTGATGCTGTTGACGGCTTTGTGGGCATAGGCGAAGGAGTCGGTCAGGAACTTTGTGATTTCGGCTTTGGATTTGATGTTGTCGGGTCCGTTAGGTCCACCAAGCTCTACAGGGGATTTTTCGCCCAGAATCGCCGCGCCGAAGGCATAGTTGGCGACGGCCATATGTTTGATTTCTAGCCCAAACGTCCGCACTCCTTTGAACTCGCCCTGAGTGGGAGTGAAGCCGAACTTCTCTTCAGGCATAGCTTCGGCTGCGGGAACGACGGTCTTCTCGGTTTGAGACAGTTTTTGGTCGAGGACGGAGGCGAAGGTGAACTTGGTGGGCGTTGCGGCCTGCGAAATGGCGAGGGTCGCTGTGGTGATTATGAACAGCACGCAGAGAGGCGTGAATCGTGACTTCATCGTTGAATCCTCCGGGATCGCATAATTGCTGCAAAGGATTGGCGCGTTGGCATTGTAGCTTAAGGGGGTTTCTAGGGCGATGTTTGAATACGCAGATCTCACAATTGGGAGCGAAGTTGCGGCTGGCTGCGAACGAATGGCCATTCGCGGCGCATCTTAGCGCGCCCAAGGTAAACCAATAGCCCGGCGACCAGTACCACGATCGCGTACTTGATCTCGCGTTGAAAGTTTTTGCGCGAGATCAGGATGAAGAGGAATCCTGTAATGGCCAAGAGTGCGGGTAGCGGGTAAAGCCACATGCGAAACGGACGCGGCATATCACGGCGGCGATGGCGCAGAATCATCACTCCGATGGCCTGCACGATGAATTGCAGCAAAATACGAATTACCACCAGGGCCGCGATAAGATCGGCGAGACGAAACAGGCAAAAGCCGATGGCGACCGCTCCGAGCGCCAGCAGTGAAACTGTGGGGAAACGTTTCTCGGGGTGTACGCGAGCAAAGGCGCGAAAGTAGCTGCCGTCAACGGCGGCCGCGTAGGGGACGCGTGAGTACCCCAAAAGCAGTGAGAAGACTGAGGCGAACGCCGTCCAGATGATGAGGACGGCTATGGTGAGTCCGGCCCACTTGCCGTAGATGCGCTCCATAAAGGTGGAAACGATGTAATTGGCCTGATCGCCGCTGTGGGCCAGCATTTCGCGCCATGGGATGACGCCAAGAATGCTGATGTTCATCACGATGTAGATGGCGCCGACGAGAATGATGGAGAGGATCAAGGCGCGAGGAATGGTTCGGCCGGGGTCCTTCACTTCCCCACCGAGAAAGCAGACGTTGTAGTAGCCCCAGTAGTCATAGGTAGCGATCAGCATGGCTGCGCCCATTCCGGTAAAGAATGCTCCGGAGAGGTGCAATGCGCCGGGCGGAAAATCAAAGACGCGTGATGCGTTGAAGTGTGTGAGGCCGGAGAGGATGATCCAGGCGATGGCGAAGGCGACGCCCACCCATAGCAACTCGGCGAGTTTCGCCACGGCGCTGATGCGGCGATAGAGAAGAAAGACTATAAATGCGCAGGCCGCCATGGCGAGAAATGTACCTGTTAGCAAGATAATGCTGATTTCAAATCGCCCGAGAAAAGGAACGGCGGCTGCGAAGGTGCGCGCTAACCAGATGTGGTCAAGAGCAGGCCAGATGTATCCGGCGTAGTGGGCCAGACCGACGCATCCGGAGGCTATGGAAAGTGGAGCACTGAATGATAGCTGCCAGATAAAAAGGAACGACAACAGCCGCCCCAGCGAGTCAGGGCCGTAGATCTGCTTCAAGTACTGGTAGGAGCCGCCGGCCTCGGGCATGGCCGCGCCTAGTTCTGCCCAGACCAGTCCATCACACAGGGCGAAGAATGCGCCGGCGATCCAGCCCAGCATGGCTTGGGGGCCTCCGGCGGCGCTGATGATCAGTGGGATGGTGATGAAGGGGCCAACGCCGATCATGTCGATCATGTTCAGCGTGGTGGCCGACCGGAGCGTGAGTCCGCGCACTAACGGCCTAGAAGCATCAGCTTCGCCCAAACTGCCTCCAGCTAAAGCCTCGACCCGAGGTTTTCATGGTTGTCGTATCTTCCGTGAAGTGCGGCCCCGGTTAAAACCGGCTCCAACTCAAAAACGGAGCGCACTCGCGCGGTGCTGAAGCGCCGCCCTACCATTCAGCCCCGCAGAATACGACAGCCATTCGGGCTTAAACCCTAATCGGCGGCGCTGGAACGGTGAAGCCGCATCATCTCGGCTCATGTCCCACGCTTAGCAGGTTGACATAAAGCCGAATCGCGCCGGGCACCCCAAAAGGCAACTGGCGAAAGAAAGCATAGCCGTTGTAAATGTAGTAGCCCTTGCCAAGTTGAGCGACCAACAGGCCGCCCTTTTGCGGAGACTCACCGGGATCGTTGCACGCCAAGAGCGCGGTGTAATGGTCGTCCCATTTGTCCATGAAGTACAAGCCGCGCTCCTGCACCCAACCGGCAAAATCGCGCTCCGTAATCGGATTTGGGTAGTGGAAGACCGGGCTGTTGGGATCGAGGATGGTGACGGGCGCTTCCTCCACCGAAACCCGAGAACGGCTGAGCTGTGCCGGATAAGGCGGATAGTTCCCGGCATTGAAGCTGGATGGATCCGTGTTGTATTGCACCATGACAGTGCCGCCGTTCCGGACGTATTCGAGTAATCGCTGATTGTTTTTCTTGACGTCGTCGCGGGTGTCGTAAGCACGAATACCGAACACGATGGTGCCGTATTGTTCGAGGTTGCCGTGGGTGACGTCATCGGGCGTTAGCAACGTTACGTCGAGGCCGAGCTGGCGCAAAACCGCTGGAATGTCGTCACCCGCGCCCATAATGTAGCCAATCTTCAGCCGGGTGGGGATCGTCACGTCTACCACCGCGGCGCGCTGAGCGGCCTTCTGGTAGTAGAAAAAGCCACCCATGTCGGGGCGAGTTACCAGGCTGTAGCCGTCGTCGAATTCGCGGTTGTCAGCCGAGGCAATGACTTTCACCAGATATCGGCCCTCCTGAGCGCCGTCGGGCAGTTCCTTGAAAGTGGAAAGCTGTTGGCCCGCTCGGGTGAAGTCGACAGAAGCAGCTGCTGGCTCCGTATGCCATCCTTGCGGCAACTGGGAGTGAATTGATGCCCGCGTGTGTTCGGAGTTGGAGCGCAACACGACATTCATTTCGGCGAAAGGATTGGGGCCGGCGACGAAGATCTGGGTTGTCGGCTCCAGTTGGACTGAAAGTGGTGGAACCGCCGCCAACGGCATCGACCAGGCTTCTTTGCTTTGGTCATGCATGGGCGTGCGAGCAACCGCCTGAATCACCCCTTCCTGACCATCCAAGACATACGTGACGTGGGCTGAAACAGGCGGCGGAGGCAACGGAAGGGTGACGTATTCCGGCTGGTCGATTTGGTAAATCGAATCGACCTCAGGGTCGTTTCGATGAAAGTAGGCCTTGGTTGGCTGGGCGTTCAGAGGAGGCGACACACGAAAGGTCAACGCGCATCCGTCGCCGGGAGCGATTCGATCGGGAACCTTGTCTATGAAGAGCTCGTAGTGCCAACCCACGGGAACGTCGAGGGCGAACTGCTTAATTTCCATCGGGGCGGTGCTGCCGTTGTGAAACTTGGCAAGAAGCAGAAAAGGTTTGCCCGCCGTGATGACCGCCGCCAGGACTTTGCCGTTGCTGCCGGTTTCGAATTCCTCCGCCATGGGACGGCCGTCGGGAGTGCCAGGCCCAACCCCCAAACCAATGGAGTAAGCGAGATTCGCGGCCTTTTCGAACTGCTGCTGCTTGTTGCGGAGGTTCACTAACAGGTCGGCTTTGGCGGCCTCCGCAAGACTGGAGGCTTCGATCTTCGCGATAAGCGAGCGAGTGAGATTCCAACCCTGCAGCAGCGGCTTGCCGGCCGACTCCGGATTCTTTTCAACCGCTGACGTCGCCCCGTCCACAAGTCTGGCTAGTTCTTCCAGCTGCGGCCGGAGCCACGGCACTTTGCCTTCGTCTTTGCCGAGCTGAGCGGCAAGGCCGGGTAGCGAGGTGTCGATTCCGTCAAAGAAATCCTTCTCATGGGCGGCGCTCACGGAAACATTCGGCAAGGCGGAATCGATGAGCTTGTAGTAGCTGGTGCGCCGGCCTTCCGAAAGGGTCCAGCCGCCGGCACCTTGGGAAAGCTGGTGCTGCAATCCCGCGAAGGCAAACTTTACGTACGACTCGCCGAGAAGAGGATCTTCTTTCGAGGTTTCCAACTCGACGTTCCAATCCTCGTTGGCGCGGACGTTGTCCATGTAAAGTTTTTTGGCCTGCCAGGGTTGCAGGCCTTCGCGAATCTGCTCGGGAAACTTCGTGGGATCGGCGGCGGCGCGGAAGGCTTCGCGAGTCAACATGCCGGAGGCCTGATGATTGCCATGGCCGTCACGGGCGGCGCCCTGGAACCGCGTGCAAATCACGTCGGGACGAAACGTTCGAATCACGCGCACCATGTCGGCCAGTGCGACATCGTGACCACCCCATTTTTGGAAGGTCTCCTCGGAGGTTTTGGAAAATCCGAAATCTGCAACTCGCGTGAAGCGCTGCTCGACTCCGTAGTAACGATCAGCGGCCAGAAGTTCCAGGGTGCGCAGAATGCCCAGCTCATCCAGCAGATTGCTGCCGACCTTGTTCTGGCCTCCCTCGCCGCGATTGAGGGTCAATTGCAGAATAGAAATGCCGTTGCCGCGCGATTCTAGGGTCAACATGCCGCCGTCTTCGTCATCGGGGTGAGCAACGGTGTGCATGAGACGGCCGGTCGTGTGGAGCTGACGTAAGGTCAACTTAAGTCCAATAACGCCGGTGTCGATGGGAAGGGGTTTAACATCCACCCAAGGTGAGGGCACCTGGGCGGCTGCAGTCACTAAAGCCAGCAGCAGGAATAGAGGGAGACGACGCCAATGGGCGCGGGTATTACGTCCTAGGGACATCAGCTTCAATTAACGGGCAACCTGGAAGAAATTCCACATCCTCATCCAGACTACACAACGCAAGCTAGTTAGGCGAGAAGGCGCTTCAAACTCCAGCTTCGGAATTCCCTCAGCGGCTCGGCCGTTCTTCCGCGCTTGTTTACGGGGCCTACGCCCTGAGCTCCCTGCAAAGCCGCCGCTCCTCCACCCCATGAAGCGCAAGAGCAGCGGTTTGGAACCCCGGCTTCGCGGCTCGTTCCACTGAGAAATTCAAGTTTTGACTAACCACAAGCAAGGGCCTTTCAGATACAGGCTTGGCAACCTTAACTCTCAACCACGCCTCACGATGCAATCCCCTGCTACTTGGTTGACTAAGTTCACTCCGCCAGTGGCGATGCTCAGTGCTCCGCTGGTAGTAATCGCACCACCGGTCAGCACAGCTCCGCTGCCCAGGCTGGTCACCGTCCCCGCGCCGGGGGAACGTCTGCCCAGTGGCGAAGCTTGAAGATGCCCTTGCTGTTGATCTTCAGTCCGGTTTCGGCAGGATGAAGACGGCAAGTTCCCTTTCAGCGAAGAGGTAGCGCGGAGGGTGCAATGACCCGGCGAAATCCAGAAGAGAGCACTCCTTTAGACTGGGTCCGGATCGCAGTGGAGCGTCACTACACTTACGGAGAGATCGGCAAGATGTGGCAAATGCACCGAAAACCGTTGGCCGCATATTCGACGGGCAGCCCGGCGTCGTAGAATGGGGAGATGATGGTCACGTTAGCCGCCGCGTTCCTGAGTCCGTCATGCTGCGGGTTCACCGCGATCTCCGCCGCAAGTCCTGAGCAGTCGAGCTAGAGATTTTGTACGTTTTTGTACGCTCGAATGCTCCAGTAGCACATTAAGCGTAATAATCGCGACGTAGAATCAGTAACTTACAGATTCGATTTGTGGAATTATGATACAAACGCTTTTCGGTAGCACCGAGGAAAAGCCAACTTTTTTAGAGCGCATGAAACAGGCGGTCACGCGGACGCGTGAAAGCCTGAATGAACGCATCGATGAATTGGCTTCGATTGGTAAAGAGATTGACCGCGATACGCTCGACGATCTCGAAGCCACCCTGATCAGCGCAGATCTGGGTACTGCCACCACGGGAACCGTTCTGGAAGCGCTGCGTAACAAGGTTGACCGACGGCAGATCACCAATATAGATGAGCTGAAACGGGTTCTGAAAGCCGAACTGCAGAAGATTCTGGACCTAGCCGACCAACAACCGGTTCGAAAGGTGGACGGAGAACCGGAGGTCATTCTGGTGGTGGGCGTCAACGGAACCGGGAAAACCACGTCTACGGGCAAACTGGCTTATGCGCTTCGATCCCAAGGGAAGAGTGTCCTGCTGGCTGCGGCCGATACTTTCAGGGCTGCCGCGATAGAACAGTTGGAAATCTGGGGAGATCGGACGGGCGTGGAGGTTATAAAGAACAAACCCGGAGGCGACCCATCGGCGGTATTGTTCGACGCCTTGCAGGCTGCCAAAGCGCGGGGAATCGATTACGTGATTGTCGATACTGCGGGTCGGTTGCACACGAAAAGCAATCTAATGACTGAGTTGGAGAAGATGCGACGTACGGCACAACGGTTCATCCCTAGCGCACCCCACGAGACTCTTCTGGTAATGGACGCAACCACCGGGCAAAACGGGCTGCAGCAGGCGCGGCTGTTTACGCAATCGGCAGGGGTCACGGGAATCGTACTTACCAAACTGGACGGCACAGCTAAGGGCGGCGTGGTGGTGGCAATCTCTAAGGAACTTGGATTGCCGGTCCGGTATGTCGGAGTGGGGGAAAAGGTAGGCGACCTATTGCCGTTTAACTCCAAGGATTTTGTGGAGTCATTGTTCTACTGAGACGAATGGTGGCCCGGTCAAATGACGCGCGTTACATGCATCAAGCCCTCGAGTTAGCTCGCCGGGGAATGGCTCTTGCTTCACCGAATCCGCGGGTAGGAGCAGTCGTAATATCAGCAGAAGGCAGGGTTGTTGGTCGTGGCTCGCACACCTATGACGGTGTCAAGCATGCGGAGGTATTGGCCATCGAGTCGGCCGGCGAGCGGGCAATCGGCGGGACACTCTATATCAATCTCGAGCCCTGTTCGCATGTGGGGCGTACCGGCCCTTGCGTAGAGGCGGCCATCTCGGCGGGTATCAAGCGCGTGGTGGCTGCCATGCGCGATCCTAATCCGCTCGTAGCGGGTCGCGGCTTCGAGCAGCTCAAGGCCGCCGGCGTCGAGGTGCAGGAAGGCCTCTATGAATCGGAAGCCCGCAAGCTCAACGAGGCTTTCGCCAAATATATTCGCCACAAGACACCCTTCGTAACCCTGAAGACTGCGATGACCCTGGACGGGAAGATAGCGCCACCGCCGGGCGACGGCACCACTCCCGCCACCATAACTTCCATGGCCTCCACGGGGGGTTGGATTACCAGCGAAATTGCCCGCGCACATGTACACGAAATGCGGCATGCCAGCGACGCCATCATGGTTGGCGTTGGCACGATTATCGCGGATGATCCCCTGCTGACGGACAGGACAGGATTGCCACGAAGACGGCCTCTGCTACGCGTGATTTTGGATTCGCGATTGCGTCTGCCCCTCGATTCGCGGGTGGTACGAACCGCCGACTATGACGTGGCGGTGTTCTGTTGCTTCGCCGAGGAGCGCAAACGCCGAGAACTCGAAGCGCGGGGCATCATTGTCGAGCAGGTTCCTATGCGCCAGCCCCTGGAGGACGGAACGATTCCCTTCCCCAGCGGAGCTCCGACGTCGGATGGACGTCCTGACCTGGAGCGAGTGCTGGTGCGGCTTGGCGAGCGCGAAATTACCAGCCTCACGATTGAAGGCGGCGCGATGGTGAACTGGGCGGCATTATCCGCTGGCATCGTGGACAAGATTTTCTTTTATTACGCACCGAAAATTCTGGCGGGGACAGGATCGATCCCGCTGGCCTTAGGCACGGGTTATCGCCGTTTCAGCGAAGCCGCCTATGTACGTTCGCTGGTGCTGCACCGATTTGGCGAGGACTTCGCTGTCGAGGGCTACTTGCACGATCCGTACGCGGATGTCATACACGTTGTACCGGACCCGCAGTAATCCCCCAGCTACGGCGGACTGCGGGAAAAGTCAGAAAAACAGATCCCTCGGCGACTAAGGTCGCCTCGGGATGACAAAAATGAAGGGTCTTGTACGGCACGGCTAAAGCCTGCCCTTTCAAAACGTCGCTCGAACCAGTTCTTGAAGAGCCTACACACCGGGCTTCTAATTTGAGGTCGTCATCATGTTTACCGGTCTGGTGGAAGAAGTCGGAACCGTAGTCAGCATCGGAGAAGAGGGCGGCAATCATCGCATCACCATTCGAGCGCCGCAATCGGCGAAAGAACTTAAGGAAGGCAATAGCATCTCGGTCAGCGGTGTATGCCTGACGGCGTTAGACATCAAGCCCGAGACTTTTTGTGCTGACCTGGCAAAGGAAACCTGGACTCGCACCTCGTTCTCGCGGATCACTGAACGCGCAGAAGTAAATCTTGAACTGCCGCTTAAGGTAGAGGCGCGGATGGGCGGTCATATCGTGCAGGGTCACGTTGATGGAACCGGGAGATTGATCGGGCTGGAGCCGATCGCGAACGCGGACGATTTCTGGCTGCACATCGAGATCCCGAAAGATCTGGAGAAATACGTGGTCTTTAAGGGCTCCATCGCAATTGAGGGGATCAGTCTTACGGTGGCGAACCTGGAGGGACTCAAGCTGACCATGGCGATCATCCCGCATACCATCAAGATGACTAACCTGCAGTCGTTAAAACCTGGAGATCCGGTGAATATCGAGACCGATATCGTCGCGAAATACCTGGAAAAATGGACCCGGCACGAAGATACTTCCGGTGCTCTGACGATGGAACGGCTGGTGGCGCAGGGATTCTAAGAGCCTGGAGTTCCCCACCTCGGCTGCAGCCTGCTAGTTCGGAACCTTTCCATCGGTTCGCGCATCTGAGTCTTGTCGGACGTTCCGTTCATGGATGCGATGCTCCAATTCGTAGTGCAGTACGGCTACATCCTGCTGTTCTTCTGGGTGCTGGCCGAGCAGGCTGGAATGCCTCTGCCCGCGACGCCGCTGTTGCTCGCGGCGGGAGCACTAGCCGGGCAGCATCAACTTAACTTTGGGCTGGTGGTCATCATCGCCTCAATCGGATCGCTGGTCAGCGATACGTTCTGGTACTTCGTAGGCAAGCATAAAGGTGCGGTCGTCCTAAGCTGGCTGTGCAAGATTGCACTGGAGCCCGATTCCTGTGTGCGGCGGACGGAGACGACTTTCACGCGGCTCGGATTTCGCACGCTGCTGGTTTGTAAGTTCGTGCCCGGACTGAATACCGCTGCTCCCGCGCTGGCTGCAACTTCGGGTATTGGTCTGTTGCCTTTTCTGCTGGCGGATTGGATGGGCGCTCTGCTGTGGGCCAGCGCATTCGCCGGCTTGGGACTGGCCTTCACCCATCAACTCGACCGAATCGCCGATGACGTCGCGCGCTTTGGCTCCTGGACAATCGTGCTGATGGTCCTGGCGGCAGTTGGATATATCGCCTACAAGTTCTATCAGCGGCAGCGATTCCTGAAGGCGGTTGCGGGAGCCCGTATTGCACCACGAGAACTCAAGGCCAAGCTGGACGCCGGCGAGCCGGTCATCATCATCGATCTGCGCCACCCACTGGACTTGCTGCCCGACCCGCGCACGTTGCCGGGCGCGATGCAGATTTCTCCTGAAGATTTGGCGCACCGTCAAGGTGAAATCACCCGCGACGGCGAGATTGTCCTGTTCTGTACTTGACCAAACGAAGCCACCAGCGCCCGGGTGGCGCTGCAACTTCGCAGATACGGAATTCGCAACGTCAGGCCGTTGCTGGGGGGGTTCTATGAGTGGAAGCAACTAGGATTTCCTCTCGTAGAGGCTCCCGAGACTGAGGCGCCCGCGTCGCGCGATTTTCTATTGCGTGCCGAAGATATCGCCTAAGAGCCTGTAACAAAGCCCCCTTGTCGCCAAGGAGCCCACGTCTGGGGATCGTCTCCAAACCATCCGCCGAAAAGCTCGCAGATCTGGTCCGTGCCGCCCGCCGCCTCTAGGGCTTCACTAACACGGACCATCTTCATAGGCGGCTCGCCGGCTGCTCCCTTCAACCGCGCATAGGCGAGATCCAGTGGGAGCAGACGTGAGAGCGCGTCGAGCAAGTGTCGAACAAATTGGGATGACATACCCCCCGTCCACCCCGCAGGATCGTTGAGGAGGCGCTCCAGGCGCTTCGTCTTTTGGGCCGGATCCTTTAGTTCCACAGACATCTGAGGCCGGAGCGGATGATTTGCGTGGCTGCAGCAGCATACTAGTAGATGCACTACCCCATACCTAATGTCCACCGGTTCCCACTCATGAGGCGACGCCACATTAGCGACTCATGCAAAGGTATCAATTCATACCTTTGTCTAATAGATTCGACTCCACCTCTCGCTTAACCTTCATGCATGCCACGGAAGACGACAGCAATTGTTGACGGGCACATCACCGGGCGCCGCAGGCAAGTTGCTCGATCTCAGAGGGTCACACCTGCACCAACGAGAAAAGGAAAGCTGGTATGAACAGAATGATCTTGATCCTTGTTAGCTATTGCGCACTGACTGGGATCGCACCCTCTGCACCGGCACAAACCGTGTCACAAACAACTGACTATCACTACGCGCTGCCACTAAATCTTGCGCTTGAGGCTGCGACCGAGGCGGTTCGTGTGTGCGCCCAACGTGGATATCACGTGACCACAACAGTGGTGGACATGGACGGAGTGCCGCGAGTAGCGCTCCGCGGTGATGGTGCCACGATCCATACAGCAGAGTCGAGCCTCGACAAGGCTTATACGGTGGTCACTCTGGGACCGATATTCAACTTTGATACATCCGGCAAGTTCTTCGATCTGACAAAGACCAGTCCCTATGCGCCGCGGCTCGCAACAATGCGGAACGTTATGGCTCTTCCAGGCGCGGTGGCGTTCCAGTCGAAAGATGCCATCGTGGGTGCTTTGGGTGTGGGAGGGGCGCCGGGTGGGGACAAGGATGAAGTCTGCGCACAAGCCGGCGTGGCGAAAGTCGCTGACCGGATTCCAAATTGAGCATCACGGCAATCAACGTCACAAGGAGGATTTGTGGCTACAGCAATCGGCGGCCAGGACAACATTTGTCGCGAGTGCCGGCGCGGAGACTTCCGTAACTGCCGGAATCTGAAAACTCCGGGCATCAGCTATGACGGCGGATACCAGGAATACATGGTCGCTCCTGTCGAGGCTCTGGTGCCCATACCAGAAACACTGAACAACGCCGAAGCTGCGCCGCTGCTCTGCGCTGGAATCACCACCTACAACGCACTGCGGCACAGTGGTGCATTCCCCGGCGATCTCGTGGCCGTGCAGGGTATCGGCGGTCTAGGCGCATCTTGCCTAACTATTGAAGGAGGCCGAGTGTCATGAATAGTGAGAGTTCGATAGCAGAGATCGCTGAAATACGTCTTATGCGACGGTCTCCCGCATACTGGCGAGTCACGTTTGACCTCCCGCCTCTCAACATCTTCGGCCCGAAGGATTTTCCTCGATTGAACGGGATCATTACTGCACTTGAAACGGACGAGCACGTCAAAGTGGTGGTTTTTGACAGCGCGGTCGAAGGATTCTTTCTGACTCACTACGACTTCCTTGCCAAACCTGAGGAGACAACCGGTGTACCACCGGGACCGACTGGTTTGCAACCGCTTCCCGACATGTTGGTGCGACTCAGCCGGGCCCCGGTTGTATCGATCGCGGCAATCCGGGGGCGCGCCACGGGCGTCGGAAGTGAGCTTGCGTTGGCCTGCGACATGCGATTCGCAAGCCGCGAGAAAGCAATTTTGTCCCAGTTTGAAGTGGGGGCGGCGATTGTGCCCGGAGGTGGCCCGATGGCACGCCTACCGCGTCTCATGGGACGAGGACGTGCACTGGAAGTACTTCTGGGGGCCGACGACATCCCTGCGGATTTGGCCGAGTTATACGGATACGTCAACCGGTCATTGTCCGATTCTGACCTCGACGCGTTCGTGGACTCGCTCGCAACCCGGATCGCATCGTTTGATAAGCGGGCGATCAACGAGACCAAACACTTCGTCAACGTGGCCAGTTTGCCGCCTGACTTCGAAATTGCACCGGAGTGGGATGTGTGCTTTGCCTCGATCATGCGCCCGGCCGCGCAGGAGAGGATAAATAAGTTGATGGAGCGAGGCTTTCACAAACCGGGTGATGTGGAAAACCGTTTGGGATATCACGTCGGCCAAGTCGGCCGCTAAACCTTTACAAAAAGAGAATTCAGATCTCACCGAGTCGAAGTGGCTCAAGGAGAACAACTTATGGCAACCGTAACTGTAACAACCCGTGCTCCGTCCCTTTACGCGCGAGAGTGCGATTCAAAAGGTGCGCCTGGCTGAAGACTCGTGGAATAGTCGTGACCCGCAAAAAGTAGCTCTTGTGTACGCAATTGATTCGCGGTGGAGGAACCGCGCGAAGTTCATCAATGGACGAAACGAAATCATTGCTTTCCTCTCTCGCAAGTGGGTGGAGGAATTGGACTACAGGCTCATGGAGGAAATGTGGGCGTTCACCGGGAATCGCATCGCGGTCCGCTTCGCTTACGAGTGGCACGATGACTCGGGTCACTGGTATCGCTCCTAAGGCAATGAGAACTGGGCGTTCAATGATGACGGGCTGATGGCATCACGGTTTGCGTCCATCAACTTCCTTCCGGTTTCGGAAGCAGAGCGCAAATATCACTGGCCGCTCGGCCGGCGTCCTGATGACCTTCCCGGATTGAGCGAACTGGTGCTCTAGCTTTGAATTACTTGAAACGTGAAATTGTTTAACGCCGAAAGGCATGAAGGAGAAACTTATGAAGACACAAGACTCCGGCACCGCGTCACCGAACACGGTCAGGTATGGGACTGCACTCGTTGACGGGTTACATCTCTCTTATCGTGAAGCAGGCAATCCGGAGAATCCCAAGCTAGTCCTGCTGCACGGATTTCCAGCGTCATCGCATCAGTATCGAAACCTGATACCAGTGCTCGCCAACAGCTTTCACCTCATCGCCCCTGATTATCCTGGCTTCGGCAATAGCGACATGCCCGATCCGCTGAAGTTTGCCTACACCTTTGAACGGCTCGCTGAAATCACCGCGAAATTCCTGAAGCAAAGGGAATTCGATCATTACGGCCTCTTCGCCCAGGATTACGGAGGCCCAGTAGGCTTCAGAATCGTTACACGCAATCCCGATGCATTGGAGTGGCTTATCATTCAGAACACCAATGCGTATGAGGAAGGCTTCACGGAGGCATGGGCAGGGCTGCGCAACGCACTCTGGAAAAATCGGACTCCAGAGAGCGAGCAAGGCGTCGCTGGCCTGCTTGAGTTTGACACGATAAAGGCGGTATACCTCCACGGCCACAAGAATCCTGATCTGATCAGTCCCGACAACTGGAACATAGACTTCCGCTTCATGGAGCGACCCAATGCGCGCCGCGTCCAGATGGATCTTTTCTACGATTACAGAACCAACGTCGCGCTGTATCCGGAGTGGCAAAAGTTCCTGCGCGATCGCCAGCCAAAGACACTTATCTTTTGGGGACAGGATGACATATTCTTCACACGCGAAGGAGGAGAAGCTTATCTGCGAGACTTACCGCGAGCGGAGATGCACCGTCTCGACTCCGGTCACTTTGCGGTGGAGGATTGCCTTGACCAAATCGCGAGGAACATCGAGCGTTTCTATGACGAGAAAGTGAAGTCGGTTGGTCAGAGGCTGATCTCTCGAAGGGCCGGGTAATGAGCGAGCGATCTACGCTCAACGTCGATAAAGCTGCTCTCTCTCATGCGGGGAATGCCCGTAAAGAATATTGGAGGACTTTCACGTGCGATCTGACATCGTTCCAGGCGCGATCGCCCGATGCGCGCATGTGGGCTTCCCGCAGTTGTTCTGAGTCGCAATATGGGAAGTTGCTGGATTCGCCGCAAACGTCGATTGTGTCCTGACCACCTCAAACCAGAAAGTGAACAGTACGAATCGTTAGGGAGGATTTTGTTACAGGCTCTAAATTTAAGGCTGTCCTTCAAGCCCCGCGACAGGAATGGCATCTCCCTTGAGTAGAGGGGAATCCGCATGGGCGGTGGAGTCGCTGGAGCCGTTTCTGGCTCGGAGAATCGAAGACGGCTTCTCGTACGGACCGATGTGCCAGATGTCTCGGGCGTACTCCAGCACGGTACGGTCGCTCGAGAACTTGCCAATCCGCGCAACGTTCAGAATTGCCTTGCGACACCAAATCTCGTCTTTCAAGAATTCATCGGAGATTTCTTTCTGCACCTCGACGTAACCGGGGAAATCGGCGATATGGTAGTACTTATCGCCACGGTGGACGAGTTCGTCGAAGATCCACCGGAAGAGGCCATGCTCGCTGGCGCAGAAGCGGTCGGACGCTAAGGCATCCATTACTTCCTTCACGACCGGATCGCTGTCGTACCGTTCGCGCGGATTGTAGCTGGCCGACTTTTGCATCTCGAGGATTTCCTCGGCGCGCAACCCAAAGATGAAGATGTTTTCCAGCCCGACTTCCTGGGCGATTTCTATGTTGGCACCGTCCCACGTGCCGATCGTAAGCGCGCCGTTCATGGCGAGCTTCATGTTGCCCGTGCCGGAGGCTTCCATGCCCGCAGTCGAAATCTGCTCGCTGAGATCGGCGCCAGGGATGATCAGCGTGGCCAAAGAAACGCGATAATCCGGAAGGAATGCAACCTTGATGGCATTCTTTACTTTAGGATCCTTGTTCACGACATCAGCGACATTGTGAATCAGCTTGATGATCTGCTTGGCGGCCCAGTAGCCCGGTGCGGCTTTGCCTGAGAAAACATAGGTGCGGCTGACGACCGGGTCTTCGTCGTGTTCCACGATGCGGAGATAGTCGTGGATGATGTGCATGACGGCCAGCAACTGGCGTTTGTATTCGTGAATGCGCTTGATCTGGACGTCGAAGATGGAGTCAGGATCGACAGCGGTACCAAGCTGGCTCTCTATGACCCGAGCCAACTTCAATTTGTTCTGCCGCTTGACCGCCTTGAACGCCGCGCGGAACTCGGCCTCTTCTGCCCAGGGTTCCAGGTCACGCAGACGACTGAGGTCGGTGATCCACTTCTGCTCGTTCATCGTCTGGCTGATGAGGTCGGTCAGCAGCGGGTTGGCCTTCATCAGCCAGCGGCGAGGCGCCACACCATTCGTCTTGTTGTTGAACTTTTGCGGCCAAAGCTCTGCAAAATCAGGGACCAAGGACTTGACGATTAACTCGCTGTGCAGTTCTGAGACGCCGTTCACCGAGTGGCTGCCCAGAATGCAGAGGTTGGCCATCCGCACCTGCTTTTCGTAACCTTCCTCGATGACTGACATCCGGCGCAGCTTGTCGCTGTTCATCGAAGGCACGTCGGTGATCTGGCGTAGGAAGCGCTCATTGATCGAGTAAATGATCTGCATGTGCCGCGGGAGAACTTTTTCGATCAGCGGCACCGACCACTTCTCCAGGGCTTCCGGCAAGAGCGTGTGGTTCGTGTAGGCGAGGGTTCGCTCCGTGATGTCCCAGGCCTTGGCGAAGGGCAGGTTGTACTGGTCAAGCAGCAGGCGCAGCAGCTCCACGACGGCCAGGCTGGGATGCGTGTCATTCATCTGAATGGCTGCTTTCGCCGGCAGGAGCTCGAGATCATCGTGCTGCTGGCGGAAGCGGCGCATGATGTCGCCAATGGCGCACGCTACCAGGAAGTACTCCTGCACAAGGCGGAGTTCTTTTCCGGCCATGGCCGAGTCGGAGGGATACAGGACGCGCGAGATATTTTCACTGGCGATCTTCTGCTCGACGGCATGGATGTAGTCGCCCCGGTTGAAAATCTCGATGTCGAAATCTTCGGAAGCGCGGGCGGTGAACAGGCGTAGCCAATTCACTGTTTGGCCGAGATAGCCGACGATCGGCATATCCGCCGGAACTCCGACGACAATCTTGTAATTGATCCAGTTCTGCTTCAGGTTGCCACCGGCATCACGCTGCGAGTCCATGCGGCCATACATGGGAATGCTGATGGCCTCTTCCGGATGCTCGATCTCAAACGGCGTACCATTAGCCTTCCAGCGATCAGGTTTTTCGCGCTGAAAACCACCGACGATTTCTTGCTTGAACAGGCCGTACTCGTAATCGATACCGTAGCCATAGCCAGGCATCCCCAAGGTAGCGAGAGACTCCAGGAAGCAGGCCGCAAGACGTCCGAGACCACCATTGCCCAATCCAGCGTCAGATTCGCTGTCGAGGACTTCGTCCAGACTAACGCCCAGACCCGCCAGTACCCCGCGGCAGAGCTCCTCGATGCGCAGGTTCGACAGGTTGTCACCCAACGAACGTCCCATGAGGAACTCCATGGAGAGGTAATAGAGCCGTTTCGCGTCTTTGTGCCGGAAACGCGACTCTGTTTCCAGCATCGCATCCACAATGCGGTCGCGGATGGCCAGCGAAACCGGCTTCAGGTAATCCACCGGCTCAAGCCCGGACATGGGCCGGACCAGTGTGTACTGGATGCGGTTCAGGATCGCGTCCCGTAACATTTCCGTCGGGCGGACTTGGGTCAGGAACCCCGGGGCCTCAACGGCGAACGGATAGTCGTCCGTAGCAGCCTCAGGTGCTGAGGCCAAGGTTGGCTTGGTATCGGGAAACTGGAGCTCGGCGTAGCCTCCCTGTTTCTCTTTTCCCGAGCCGTTGGGTTTGCGGTCGTCGCTGATGGCGCTACACCCCGACACGATATTTGAATTCATATTCTAATGCAGAACCGATTTTTTCCATTGCACTACCGGGGAATATGAACCGCACTTCTATGGACATGTTTCGTTAGCAGGTACCCCCTTCAGTATCAATAACTTGTGATGCTCAGTATCAATAACTTGTGATGCTGAAGCTATATGGCAAATTTCCCATTCTGTGCGAAGAAGGTAAGTCTTACCTACCGAAAAATACGGGAGGGATGACCGAGTGACGCGGCTCGGGTACTGGGACGTCACCCTTGGCATCGCGCCAAAGAATGGCATTCAGTAGGTCCACCTCGGCTGCATCGGCTACAGAAAAATCGAGCGAGGAAGATTCCTTGGCACCGGGAGCGTTCTTTGCGTTGGCCTGGTAAATAAGTCCGTTGTCGCGATTGCGGTAGTCGACTTTGAATGGGGGCTGGTCTCCAGCGCCTGTAAACAGCGGCGCCATGACTGCGGCGTATGCGTCGTTGTTATTCATGGGCGGCAAACCCAGAAGTGTCTCCATGGTGTGAACCATATTTACCGTGGTGTAGAAGTTGTGCTCTACGAGAGGCTGCGCAGAACGGGGCGCGTACTTGCTCACGACCAACGCGGTGCTGCGATGCGCGTCAACGTGATCGGCGCCGTTCTGGGCGTCATCCTCGAGAATGAAAATGGCAGTGTCGTCCCAGTAAGGGCTGCTCGAAACCGCCTCCACCAAGCGGCCTACGGCGAGATCATTGTCGGCGACAGCAGCCTTCGGAGTGGGCGATCCAGGCTTCGTCCCCGCAGTGTGGTCATTGGGCAGGCGAACCAGCAAAAAATCAGGTAGCTGGTCGCCTTTGCCGGTTTTGCGCGCATTCACGAAACCGGCGAATTCGCGCAGAAACTCGTCGGCGCGGAACTGGTCGGGAAACTCCACCTTGAAGTCCGGATATTGCGGATCGAAGTGACCGCGGAGGTCGGCCTTTGTGGGTGTGTTTTTCGCCATTAACGGAATTTCGAACTGATAAGGACTCTTGCCACCTCCGAGGGCGGCGGGCAACTCTTCACCGGGACGGATCGCGTTCCGCTTGCACTTAGGTATGTCGCCCTTCGCTGCACCCGCAGTCGCAGTGTGTTGCTGCTCCAACTCCTCACACCAGCGTGTTTCAATGTATTCGCCATAGTGGCGATAGGACTTGTTGTGCCGGGCCAGATTGTCCCAGAGGTATCCGGTAGCCGGCTCGTTGACGTCGGAGATGCCATCGTCGAGCGGTATTGAGGCGCCCACGACGCCCTCAGCGTCGTATTCTCTTTGGCCGCCACGATAAGCGATGGGCCAGTTCTTTTCGTTGTAGTCGCTGGTGATGGCTGCCATCGACCATGGGTGCCCGTCACCGGATACCTCACCACTATCGTAGAAGTTGTCGAGCACTCCGAACTGGCGTGCCAGCTTGTGTTGATTTGGGGTGATGTCTTCGCCGTACATCACCAGAGACGGATCGCCGTTTGCCTCCTTGATATCGCCGAAGACCTGATCGTAAGTACGATTCTCCTTGATGACATAGATCACATGTCGAATGGGATTGTCGCGGTGTGCAAGCCTGATCTGGTTGGTGCGGCCTTCCATGCGGTTGCTGTGTAAAACCTCAGCAGTCAGCGTTTCGTGGTCGCGCTCGGTGGCCTTCAGATTGGCGTGCGATACCGAGCCGCGAATCATGGAAGCGATATATGGATGCTGCGGCTTGTTGCCTCGTGACGGGACAGCTTCCATCCCGGAGTTCGGCCCGGTGCCTATGCCTTTGCCTGTGACGATCCACAGGTCATCGCTCGTTAAAGCCAGGGCCGTGGGATACCACTCGGTCGGGATGAAATAGTAGGCCCGGTCGGAGTTGGCCTGCGCATGAGTTCCGCGCGATTCGCGAAGGTCGAAGACACCAACAGCATCGGAACTTGACTCCGCAACGTAGAGGGTCTTGCCGTCGGCAGATTGCGCAAGAGCGATAGGAAAATTGCCGCCATAGCTCTGTCGTGGCAAGCGGGTATCGAGAAAGCGTTCGACTTTGGCAGTTGAGGCGGTGATTATCGCGACTTGGTCGCGATTTGCCAGTGCGACATATAAGCGCGACTCGTCAGGACTGAGCAGCAGAGCAGTGGGATGAGAAGACGCGTCGGTTTCAATCTTGGGAGGCAGCAGGTCGATGGAACGAACTACCTTACCGCTTCGCAGATCAAGCTCCGCCACGGCTGAGCCATTCCACAGCGAACACCATCCCCGCGTGCCAGCACGATTTGCAACCACGGTGTAGGGGAACATACTCGGAACAACCTTGCCGCGACCGAGAGGAAACCGCTGCAGAACGTGACCATCCTGAATATCGATGAGAACGACGTCATCGGCTAGATTCTCAGCTATTAGCAGCGCATCGCCTCCACTAGGCTTCACTACTGCCAGGCCGGCAGGATACGAAATAGTTTGTTTTGCCGGAACCTGTTTGGCGCCATAGATGTTCCTGCGATTCTCGGAAATTGTCACGAGCGGCAGCTTCAGAAACCGGGCAGGCGTGAGTTGACCGTTGGCAAAGCTGTAAACAGCGATCCCGTTTCCTGTGCTGTTCGGACTCTTACCTTGAGGGTCGGTCAACGAAGCAAAGGAAGCGTAGAGTTCGGTTGCTGCAGAGTTCCAGGCAAGTCCCACAAAGTAGGACTGCTTTGCATCGGCACCCAGCCGGGGATCGGGAAAATCCCGAAGGTGGCCGGTCGCGAGTTCAACAATCGCAATCGATTGACAGTAATTGGATTCGCCCGAGCCGAAGCCGGCGTTCAACAATGCCAGGTATTTTCCGTCTGGACTGAGTGCAGCGCTGACGGGAAAACTGTTCGTGCGTTGTGCTGGTTCTGCGGCCGGTGTGGATAGAGCCTTGCTGGTAGGAAGGGCCAGGGAGGGAGGCTGATCCTGCGCGGAAACTGCAGCACTCCCGAACGCAATTAGGAGAACGACAAGAATGCAGACACGCTTCATGTTGCTCCTCATTTCACGGCTGTGGTCTTCTGGCGCTGTCTCCTGTTACGCAGAACGTGTTCCAGAACGCGGCTGACGCTCTCATGAATCTCCGCCGAACCGGATAAAACCACTTCCGCATGTGATCGAGTGGGTTCGACGTATCGATACATCATCGGAAAGACGCTCGAGCGGATCTGCTCGAGCACTGACTCCGGCGATCGTCCACGCTCCCGTACGTCACGTTCCAGACGTCGTTCCCGGCAGAGGCCTTCACTGGCCTCAACGTAAACGCTGGTTCCAAGAAGTCTACGCAACTCCAGCCAATAGAGTGTGAAAATCCCTTCGATGATGACGTAGCGGCCGGGGAGCAACAGTCGTGTCTCGCCGGTGCGGGTATGCTGGATGAAATCGTAGATGGGAACTGCAACTGCAGCACCCTGGCCGAGTTCCTGTACCTGGGAAATGAGCAGTTCGTGTTCAAGAGCTTCCGGTTCGTCGAAGTTCGACTGCGCCCGTACGTCGCATGGTAGGTGAGAAAGATCGCGATAATAGTGATCGAGCGGCAGAACCGGCGCTACCAGCGCCTGGGCGAGGTGCTCGGCGAGAAAACTCTTGCCTGCTCCCGAAGGCCCGGCAATGCCAATGAGATAGGACTTTCCCGACATGCGCCCACACAGTGTAATTCAGGGCCATTGCTCAGCGTTTGGCAATCACCTGCTCGATGGACGGCAGCACAGAGCACAGTAGCACCTGAAATTTGCTGCGAACCCGCTCGCCGGTCTCGAGCACTTCCTCATGACTGATCTTCTTGCCGCTCAAACCGGCAGCCATGTTGGTTACGCAGGAAATTGCCAGGACTTCCATACCCATATGACGAGCGGCAATGACCTCGGGCACGGTCGACATGCCGACGAGATCGGCGCCGATTGTGCGAAGAAATTGAATTTCGGCCGGCGTCTCGTAGCTCGGGCCTGGCACCGCGGCATACACGCCTTCATGAATGTCTCCGAGCGATCTCTTGTGCTCGAGAACGAATTGCCGGAACTGCGCGTTGTAGCAGTCGGTCATGTCGGGAAAGCGCGGACCGAATCGCTCTTCATTCGGACCAACCAGTGGGTTCCGGCCTTGCAGGTTGATGTGATCGCGAATCGCGACTAACGATCCCAGGGCATAGTTCGGGTTGATGCCGCCGGCAGCGTTCGTCAGCACGACGGCTTCGATCCCCATCCGGCTGAAGACGCGGATGGGAAAAACCACCTGTTTCGCTGTGTAACCTTCGTAAAGGTGCACTCGCCCTTGCATTGCCGCAATAACAACGCCGCTGGCCATGCCAAGCGCGAGCGTCCCGGCGTGACCAATGGCCGTGCTTTGGGGAAAGCCGCAGATTTCGCCGTATGGAATTTTCGCCACTTGGTTTAGATCATCGGCGAAGCCGCCGAGACCGGAGCCCAAGACCAGACCAATCCGCGGACGCAGGGAACAACGAGACAGGATGAATTGCGCGGCGCGGTCGGCCAGTTCGAATTCGGAGGCGGGTGAGGACATAGGGGGCAGGGCCGTGCGGGAGCCTTCGCTCTCGAGTAATTCCCTCACGGGCTAAAGCCCGGAATGTTTTGGATGTGGTAGGGCGCGACTAGAGTCGTGCCCTGACAAAGCTGTTTTGCAAAAGCAATTTCTTCCGCAACCTTGGAGGCTACTTTCCAATTTCTTCCAGGTACTTCTCGACTTCGAGAGCTGCCATGCAACCTGTGCCAGCAGCGGTAACGGCCTGTCGATAACGCCGATCGGCCACGTCACCCGAGACGAAAACGCCAGGCGCCAAAGTACCCACCGGCCCATCGGTCGGCACGATATAGCCTTCGCCATCGCGCTTGAGCTGCTCTCCTACAAAATCCGCATTCGGTGTATGGCCGATACCCAAAAACATCGCGCTGGTGGAAAAGTCCCACTGCTCACCCGACTTCACATTGCGCAGGCGCAAGCCTGTTACTTCTTTCTTGTTTGCGTCGTAAACGTCGTCCACGACTGTGTCGGTCAGAAACTCGATCCCATCGTGCTGGCGGGCGCGATCGAGCATGATCTTTGACGCGCGAAACTCGCTGCGACGATGAATGATGGTCACCTTCGTGGCGAACCGCGTGAGGAAGAGGGCCTCCTCCATGGCGGAATCGCCTCCGCCGATGACAGCAATATCTTTCCCGGAGAAGAAGAATCCATCGCATGTGGCGCACGACGAAACACCGTGTCCGATGAGCGCCATTTCGTTCGGAAGCCCGAGCCAGCGTGCCGATGCTCCACTTGCAATGATCAGCGCCCGCGTCCGTAGCGTCTCGCGGCCGAGATTCACCTCGATCACCTTTGACTTCAGGCCCGAGGTCTTTCCTCCGAGGTCGACTTTGACGACGTGACCGGTTCTGACCTCTGCGCCAAAGCGCTCCGCCTGCCGCCGCATGTTGTCAATAAGTTCAGGTCCCTGAATACCTTCCGGGAAACCGGGAAAGTTTTCTACTAAGGTTGTCAGCGCCAATTGCCCGCCCGGTTCATGGCCCTCAATGACGAGCGGTTTGAGATTGGCGCGTGCAGCGTAAATGGCGGCGGTCAACCCGGAGCAGCCGGAGCCGATAATGATGACATTTCGGGTGTTTTCGATCATGGAAGTTGGATAGATTCCGCAGAAAGAAAAAAGATGCGCGACTATTACCCGTTGGGATTCTAACAAGCAGTGACGGCAAGCACCATCCTGACCTGAATAGCGATAGAATTTTGGGCATGGCGAACCTTACTTTGCTTTATGGAATGCGTTTGTTGCCCTCCGACGATATTGAAGAAATTAGCGATGCCAAGATCAAACTGAAACATGGCCGCGAGGCAAGTGTAACCATTCACATTGTCGAGGGATCAAAAGAGCAAATAGAACAACAACTAAAGCAGAGTATTGAGGCGTTTTTTGATCTTTATCCTGAGCTCTAGCGAAACAGCAGAAAATTCTACACCGCGTCGATCGTCCTTCAGACAAAACCGGACCGTCGCGGGAACCTTCCTACCACCTCCCACGTAACAAGCCATAAGCCGAGTCGTTCGCGTCACATCTATAATCCCTAGAGCCAATGGCAACGAGGACTGTGGCTGATCTAGCAAAACTCGAAGAAGCACGAATGCTGATTCGGCGGGCGCTGCGACCCACCAGCAAGCTGGGCAAGACGACGCTGTGGTTTGGGATCGTCGCAGCTGTGCTGCAATTGTGGAAGCTTCTCGCCCGGTCGGCCAGCGGCACTACGCTCAGCATGTGGGCGACGCTGAGTACTTACCTGTTTGTGCTCTTTCTGCTCCTAGGCGGTGTCAGATACGCACGCCAGGCACTGCTGTGGCGCCTGCGGAACCGCCTGATCGTAACCTACGTCTTCATTGGCGTCATTCCCATCATTCTGTTGATCGCCATGGTGCTACTGGCCGGATACCTCTTCGCCGGCCAGTTCGCCACTTATGTCGCGCTCTCCGACCTCGATATTGAACTGCAACACCTGGCAACCGCCAACAATGCTCTGGCCATGCAGGTCCGCAATCTGGCACGGCAAGGTAAGCTCACAGCCGAACTGACCGCCGAAATCGCCAACGCCTCGAACGAAGGCTTTCGCCAGCGCACGGTCACCGTGCTCGAGGGAGATCACGGTTTCGTGATCGAGCCCGGCAACAGGACCGTAGAGATTCACGAAAAGCTACCGTCCACGGCGCAGAAGGAGCTGAGCGATTTTGTGGTGGACTCAGGACGGTTGAACATGCGTGCAGTAAAGCACGTCGAGGCCAGTGCGCAAAGCATTACCGTGATTTCCAATGTGCCAATGACTTCCGATTTGTTGCAACGTGCGGCCCGGGTGGGATCGGTAGAGCTTTATCCTCCCGCGTCGGAAGCAGAAAACCCAACTCCGTCGCCAACTTCTTCTAAGACGAACTCCAAGGAGCGGCCCGATACCGTGACCATCAATATCGGCGGCTCAAAGTCCACCGTGAAGATTGCCGATAAAAACATCACCAGCGTCGAGGCGGGAATTGTGCAACCCGCCGTCAGCCGCTTCGACCCGGAGTTCCACTGGTGGACCCTGTTCAGCGCACTTGACTGGCAGTCCGGAAAAGAGCTGACCGGAGCAATCGTGGTCGGAAGTCGGCCTTCGATGCTCTACGACGTGCTTTTCGGCACGCTGGGGACAAAGGCCGGGATCTTCATGCAGGTGCTGATCGGCATCGCGATTTTTCTTGGATTAATTGAACTGGTCGCACTGTACATCGGCGTGCGATTGACGCGTAGTATGACCAAATCCGTCGCTGAGCTGTATACGGCTACCCAGCATGTCAATGAGGGCGATTTCTCCCATAGGATCCAGGTCACCAGCCGCGACCAGCTGGCCACGCTGGAGCAGTCCTTCAACTCAATGTCGGCCTCGCTCTCCAAGCTGATAGCTGAACAGAAAGAGAAACAACGCCTGGAGAGCGAGCTTGCCATCGCGCACGAGGTGCAGACGCTCCTGTTTCCTGCTGAGATTACGGGTATCCCGGGACTCGAACTGCACGGCGTCTGCCGGCCGGCGCGCACGGTAAGCGGCGACTATTACGATTTCATCCCGCTGCGAAATGATCGCTTGATGCTCGCTGTGGGCGACATCAGCGGCAAGGGAATTTCGGCTGCGTTGTTGATGGCGACCGTCCACGCGTTTGTTCGAGCCTACTCGCTGGAGCCTCAACATAGCCTCGAACCGGCACTCCTCGGGCCGGGCAATGGCGATATTCAGGGAAGCCAATGCCTCACGCTTGACTTGCCTCAGGGCGAATGCGCTCCCGGCTCATTAATGGCAACGCTGAATTATCAGATCTACCGCTCCACCCCGCCTGAGAAGTACGCCACCATGTTCCTCGGGTGTTACGACGGGGCGAGCCGGACACTCACCTACTCCAACGCCGGACACCTTCCGCCTATGGTGATCTGCCGCGATGGAACTATCCACCGCCTGGAAGTATCGGGCACAGTGGTCGGGCTCTTTGACGGCATTAGCTACGGCGAAAACCGCCTTCCCATGCATCCCGGCGATATCTTCTTCGCCTTCAGCGATGGACTGACCGAGCCGGAGAACGAGTACGGAGAGTTTGGCGAGGAGCGTCTGCTGGATCTGATTCGCACCCATCGCGAACAGTCGCTGTCGCGCATCAGCGACGTGCTGACTGGCGCAGTCGCCGACTGGATCGGTGGTAACGAGCAGCCCGACGATGTCACGCTGGTCTTGGCGCGAGCAATATAGCGCAATCTCTGACATGCCCACGGGGCCGGCGAAACAGTCATCCTCGATGTCAGAAACTTATCGCAGCGGCGTAAGCCCGGATGTTTTTTCGCCAGCTTGCGCCACGACTGAAAGTCGTGCCTGACAACAAAGCCATCCGTGAGCTGGACTTTTTCGCTGATGGAACACTTGCTAATGCTCCAGCCTGCTCTACTTCACCGTCATCGGAAAAATCACGTCGCCAGTGCGGCCCGTTTGATTGTCGCCTATCACGAGGTGAACGGTGCATTCTCCCGGGGCAACCTCGAACGAACGCTTGAGTTGAAAACCCGTCTCTTTGATTTGTGCTACCTGATCTGGCTGGAACTTACCGCCGGCCCCTTCGTTCATGGTGCCGACTTTCTGACCGGCCGCATTCACGGCTTCAGCAACCAGGCCTACATCAACTGAACCGGTGGTTTCGTTCACGATTCCGGAGTCACCCGGAAGAGTAATAACGAGGTTTGCCTTCTTTTTGCCGGCGGCGCTGTCCTCGAAACCGGTTACCTCGACATTGAAGAGAATGCCAGTAAACTGCAGCGTTGAATGCATTGCCATACCGACCTCTTCGCCTGCGCGGGACTTTGGCGTGCCTTCATAAGGGAAGTAACCGGCAGACTGGCCGAGCTGCACCGCCGCTTGATTGACGCTCACCTCTACTGGGCGGAAGTCGGTGCCAGTAGCAGCGTCAGCAGCGTAGGTTAAGGAGTATCCGGCGGAGTTGGCCGTGCTCGCGGCAAATACATCGGGAAAGGGATCGTTGCTGCCGTAAAGCGCCTTGCCTCCTGTCATTTGTGCCAGGGTCTTCATTGCTTCGAGGGTGAACGAAGCACTGCCGGCCGAGGACGAACCGCGAACCTCGACCGGATAAACAGCTACGCCTGCATCGAAGAGAGAGCGGATGGAGCGGTGCCACAGCGGCATCAACTTTTTCACATCGGCGCTGCTAAGCACCTCTTTCGTTCCACCGACGGCAGCGCCGTTCACCGCAACGCCATGGCTGCTCTGTAACGGCGACTTGAATTGCCGGGTTTTTGGATCAATGTCGAAGGGCACTTCGTTGGTCACCCAAACCAGCATTTTGCGGCCCGGTAGACCGTAGGCGGCCAAGGCAACCTCCTCGAACATGTACATCGGAAGGTCAACCAAGAAATGCATTTGCTCAGGCGGTGCAGGATTGGCGTTTTCGCCCTTGCTGAACGCCGTGAGGCGTGCTGCCTCTCGATTGACCTGCGCCTCGTCCACTGCTGGCGGCGTTACACCCTTCAGCCCTCCCAGCCCTGACTTGACCAGCGCAGCAAGCAGCACATCAGAGCCAGTGCGGTAGTCATGAAAAACGTGCAGGGCCTTCTCATCCATGATCGCCAACGTTATTGCGTGCTTGGCTTGCGCCGCCTTGGCCAGAAACTTCAGTATCTGCATGCGGGCGTCGCGCTCGTCGGTGTAGGGGGTATGAACAGTGTCCAGCACAACGAAAATAGCGCCATCAGCTTCGCGAAGGTCGGGAAAATTGCTGTACTCGTTGGCTTTCAGCTTCTCCGGAGCCGGCTTCTTCACATCGGGAGCGGTGAAAGCTGTCAGAGTGCGCGGTTTGCCGGCATCCTTCACGGAGAAATCGTTCTTCGTGAGATTTGTGATGGGAGCGGGACTCTGCCCGGCTACGCTGACCGTAGCGCGAACCGTGTCTTGTGCCGCGAGAAAAACAGCCAGAACGATGCAAAGCCCTATGAATTGCAAAATGTGCAAAAACCAGAGACGACATTTCATGCTTGACCTCGAGGAAGGTCCACGATCCGATGGACCCGATATTCATTTGTGCAAAGCGGCAGTCTATTTCACTGCAAGCGGGTGGAGCAATGATCATGCTCAGATCTCATTGTGTTCGGCAGAAAATCTGGAGAGTGACTAACTAGCCTCGGCGGGATCGGCAAGGAATCGATAACCGACCCCTCGCACGGTCAGCAGGTGCTGCGGGCGGGAAGGATCCTGCTCGATGTACTTCCGCAAACGGACGATGAAGTTGTCGATGGCGCGGGTGTCGGTGTCTTCATGCAAGCCCCACACTTGCTCGAGTATCTGCTTGCGCGAAACCACCTTCCCCTCACTGTGGATCAGGTGCCGCAATAGTTCGGCTTCCATGAGCGTGAGCCGGTAAATCTTGCCCTTTGCGCGCAGTTCCAGCGTGGCAAAGTCGACCTGGCGCCCGGCAAAGGCGTAGACCTCGAACTCTCGCGGGGTATCAGCACTGGCTACCACCGAAGGTTTAACTTCGCGATTGGACGAATCATCTGCTAGCGTGCGCGCCCAGTCACGGCGCCGCAGCAGACTCTGAATTCGCGCTAGAAGTATCTGGAGGTTGAAAGGCTTGGGCAGATAATCGTCGGCACCCGCGGCAAACCCCTTCAGCACGTCTTCGGGGCGTCCCCGCGCAGTGAGCATAAGTAGGGGGATGAATTGATTGGCCTTGCGAAGCTCAGTTGCGACCGCGAAGCCGTCTTTGCCGGGCAGCATGATATCCAGCACCAGCAGATCAAACGGCTCTTTCTGCTTAAGGAGCATCTCCAGTGCCGTCTCGCCATCGCCGGCGACGCTGGTGGTGTAACCCTCCGCTTCCAGGTTGAACTTCAACCCGTGAGCCAGATGCTGTTCGTCTTCGACTACCAGAATGCGGCCGGTCATGATTGATACCTTGGCAGTTCGATGGTAACGGTTGTCCCCTTTCCACTGCCTTCACTCTCCACCCATGTCTTGCCGCCGTGGCGCTGGATAACGGCCCGCACAATGAACAGTCCCAGACCGCTTCCCTTCACCTGCGCAGCGGATGGGGTGAGCACTCGATAAAAACGCTTGAAGACTCGCTTGAGTTCACCGGCAGGAATCCCAATGCCATTGTCCTGAACCTTGATCTGGACTGTCTGCAGGTCAGGCGTAACCACTTCCACTTTGATTCGAGGGTCTTGGGGAGAATACTTCACTGCATTGTCGAGCACGTTCGAGAGCGCGGCCGAAAGCTCGTCGCGATCGCCCTCAACACTCAACTGCTCGGACTTCAGACCGTCCAGGTCCCAGGTGACTGTACCCGAGTCAAGATGGTGTCGCACGCGCACCAAGTCCACAGCGTCTTGCACCAGCGGTCCAACATCAATGTCCGTTTTTGATAGCGGGACACTCTTTTGCGTCACGCGCGCCGCACGCAATACCTGCTCGACTGTACCCATCAGCCGCTGCGAGTCTTCGAGCATGATCTGATAAAACTCGCGCCGCTGATTCTCGTCGATTTGGCGCTGTTGCAAGGTTTCCAGGTAAAGGCGAATCGAGGTAATGGGCGTCTTCAGTTCGTGGGTGACGGCGTTCAGGAAACTGTCCTGCTGCTCGTTGCGACGCACCTCGCGCACCAGAAAGATGGTGTTCAGAATCACTCCGGCAATGATGAATCCGAAGAACAGGACACCGAGGAGCAGCGGGACGACCTCGCGCCAGTTGAGAACGATCCAACTTATGTTGAGGACCAGCGCAACAGCTGCCACAAGCACGCCGAGAGTGACGGCGAAGGCGAGGGTCTTCTTGCGACTCGTGATGCGCATGGTGCTGTCAGAGGAAGGATAGCACTGGCTGAAAGTGCCTCGCAGGTTGGAGTATCAGGCAGGCTCGATCTGGAAACAAAATGGGAAAGGCACGAAACTCTGCGCTCCGTGCCTCTGTGGTTACTTGCTCGTATTCGCGCGCGGAATAATCAATCGCCGCTGCAGGGCGCCGCGAGTGCTTCTTCCGGTTTGAGTTCCGGTTTCACAACCGGCTGAATGCGCGCTTCGCGCAGCTTCGGAAGCTTAACGTCCCTGATTAAGCCAATAGCCTGCAGCATCCTGATGGCATACCAGTTGAAATCGATCTCGTACCAAGCCAGTCCGTGACGGGCCGACTGCGGATGCGCGTGGTGATTGTTGTGCCAGCCCTCGCCAAAGCTGAGCAGAGCCACCCACCACGAATTGCGCGAGTCATCGCCGGTGGCGAATCGCTGTGAGCCCCACATGTGGGTCGCCGAATTCACCAGCCAGGTGCAGTGGAGCAGGAAGACAGTCCGCAGGAAGATGCCCCAGAAAACCAGCTGCCATCCGCCGATGGCGAGCAGAGCGAGTCCGAGGACGACCATCGGCACCCAGTGCCACCCGCTAATCCAGACGTGGAACTTATCTTTGCGAAGATCAGGCACGTAGGGCAGCAGGCCCTGGATCTTGTTGTGCATCGATTGGCCGCTCATGATCCAACCCATGTGCGCCCAGTAACCCCCGTCGCGCGGGCTGTGCGGGTCGCCGGCCTTGTCGGTGATCTGGTGGTGAAGCCGGTGCGTCGCAACCCAGAAAATTGGCCCACCTTCGAGAGCCAGCGTTGCGCAGATGGTGAGGAAGTATTCCAGCCATTTCGGACACTTGAAGCCGCGATGAGTGAGAAGCCGATGATAGCCCAACCCGATGCCGAAACTGCCGGCCAGCCAGTAGAGAAAGATCGATACGAAGAGCGCCTTCCAGCTGAACATAAACAATGCTGCGACGGCGCCAATGTGAAAGGCCACCATGAAGCTAGACGTGACCCAGTTAATCCGCTTTTCCTGTCGAACCATGACACCCCTTGTTTTCGGGAATATGTTGTCGGGAACACCCACTCCTGGTGGGCCATGGCAAGACTACCAACTCTGGGGAAAAAGGATTGTAATACTTATGTCACTGCTGGTTGTGACCTTACGACACATCCGTTGGGTTCGGTGCAAAGCGGTCAGAAAAGCGCCTTCTGAGCACGTTGCGTTACAGTCTCATCAAATCCTTCAAGGATCAAGAGCTGATCGCCACGCGTCTGGATAACGACCTTGCCTTGCTCACCAAAGTCCCAACTCAGGGAAAGATTGTCCGACTCATCTCCGCCTGGGGAGTTTCCCGGCGCTCGGAGCGGGGGTATCGTGTAACGCTTCGGCGCGTAATCTCCATACATCGTCGCAAAGGCCCGTGCCGTTTCCGGCGAATCCCAACGCGACAGATAAATCAGCGCAATCCGGTCCTTCGGAGCAGTCTTGGCATGCGCCGCCAGGTAGTATCCGCCCCGCCAGTGCGGATAGTATTCTTTCGGATCCTTATCCGGCACATACTGCTTGGCCAACAGATAAACGTCGAAGGCGCCCATGCCGCCAAAGTCGTACCGCTCATAGTCCGGCGCAATCAACTTGTCGAGATCAGGAATTTTGAGCGGCGCAACCGACTGATTGTCCAAATATGCACTAGAATCCATCACCTCGAACGTGTCTTTCGGCGGACTCTTCAGAACCCCACTGAAAGCCGCGTCCGTGCCCTTTGCGGTTAACACGGCGTGCTCGAAGTCGAAGCCGAACGCGTACGGCATCAGCAGCGACTCCCGCAGGTAAGCCGGAGCCGCCGCCAGCACCGGTAGATTTTTGCCATCCGTCATCGAAGCGCGCATGGAGTTCACCACGTCCGGCGCTTTCAGGATGTTGAGGCCGGACGGGGCAAGAATGTAGTCGATCATGGCAACCATTGCCTGGCCCTCGGCGACCCCCTCGCGTGCGGCCTGTGCCTCCTCCACCACTTGCTCCTGCTCATCAGGCAGCGTGCCGTTTTCCTTGGCACCCGCGCGAAACCAAACGCGCAAATCAACCGACTGGTCCTGCAAAGCGTGCGTCAGCTCGTGCGCCAGCACGGGACGCTGCAACTCCGGACGTACCCAATCGAGCAGATTGACCGTCTTGGTTTTCGGGTCGTAGTATGCCGCGACTTGCTCGCGAAGCAGCTTGAGAAACTCGGCATGCAGGTCGTAATTGGACGGTATCAGCCCGAATTTCTTCAGGACCAATTGCTCGCGCTCCAGCCGCTGCGCATCTTTGTCACTTTCCAGCCTTTTCCCCACATAGCGCTCGACCTGGTCGCGCGTGATGAGTCTGCGCTTGACCTTGTGCTTAATCGGAAGCCCGGTGTCCTGGCTGACAATCTGTAGAATCTCGTCCACCGAGCGAAATAGCGCTTTCGCTTCCGCCTTGGTGATGGGCTGGTCAGATCCTACGGAAGCCGCTTCATCCTGCGAGGAAGATGAAGCTTCGGGCGCCTTTGGCGTCTGCTGCGACTGCCCGGTTCCCCACGTCCCCAGCACTGCCAACCACAGGAGCAGCAGCCATACGGCGAAACGCCACGCTTTGCGGACATCATTCATGCTCGAGCCTCAGCATACATGACCATTCCGCTTCTTGGCTCAGCGGTTCAGGAACAAGCTATGATGCAAATACAAAGCATTAGAGTGAGGAGCCGGCATTGGATCGACATTTCTGCTGGGCAGCATTTTTCGTCTGCCTGATTTCTCTTTCTGCACACGTCGTCGCACAAGCTTCACAGCCACGTACTACCGAACAAAAAGATACCTACCGTAAGGCCATGGAAACGGCCGACCAGCAGATTGCTGACGAGGTGAAAGCGCACTCCGAGCTGATCAAGGATCTCGAGTACCTGACTACGCAAATCGGTCCGCGCCTTACCGGTTCCTCCCAAATGCAGCGGGCCAGCGAGTGGACCCTCAAACGCTTTCAGGACTACGGCATCGATGCCCACCTCGAAACTGCCACGATCGACCATGCCTGGACGCGCGGCGTCGAGACGGCTGCGATTACAAGCCCCATCCAACGGAGCATCGGGATTCACGCCTTCGGCTGGAGTAAGGCGACCGTAGGCGATGTGAGCGGGAATGTTGTGGCTCTAGAAATCAGCGAACTCTCCGAGTTCAGCAAGTACCGCGGCAAACTGAAGGCAATGGTCGTTCTCTCCAGAAAGCCAGACGATCTTTCGAAGTTGGAGGCGAATCCAGAGAATGCCTATGATGCTGTGATCCCTCCCCAGCATGGTGTGAAGCCCCCGGGCATGTCGTGGCGCGAACGGGCTCAACTGATGCGAGAAATCGCCGACGAACAGCCCGCGCTCATCCTGGTCGATAGTGGCAAACCCGACAGTCTCTTCAACATGACAGGCGTTTCCCCGGCTTACAGACCAAGCGCAGCTCCGATGGCATTCCTGACTCACGAAGATTACGACCTTATCTGGCGACTGCTAAAAGCGGGCCCCGTCACAATGTCGGCCAATCTCCGCAATACTTTCAGTGACAAGCCCGCTCCCGCTGCCATCACAGTCGCAGAGATCAAAGGCTTGGAGCTGGCTGACGAACGCGTCATTATCGGCGGACACCTGGATTCGTGGGACCTCGGCCAAGGCGCACTCGACAACGGCACAGGCGCGATGGCTGTGCTCGAGGCGGCGCGAACGCTGAAGGCTTTGGGATGGAAGCCAAAACGCACAATCACCTTCGCCCTCTTCACCGGCGAAGAGCAGGGCGGAATCGGTGCAACTACATTCCTCAGGAACCACGAGGCTGAACTGCCGAAAATTGATGCCGTTCTCATTCACGATTTAGGTACCGGCAAGGTGTATACCATCGCACTCGAGAATCTCTGGGACACTGGCCCGCTCATGTCGGAAATCTACGAGCCTCTGCGTGAAGTCTTCGATCTCGAAACCCTTAGCACGCACTATTACGGATCGTCAGATCACGTGGAGTTTCTGGACAAAGGCGTTCCCGCCTATTTCTGTTTGCAGCTTCCCGATCACTATCGCCAGGCGCATCACAGCCAGACCGACACCTTCGACAAGGTCATTCCCGACCAAATCAATGAGGGTGCGGCCTTACTCGCTGCCTGGGCCTGGAATGTGTCGGAAATGCCGGCGCCGCTTCCCCACCATGCGGAAGCGAAAGTGCCTTCGGAATAGGGCTCATACCCTCTCGGAGCTACCGCTCTTTACGCTGCGGAAGATGGCGTCGAGGATTCTCTGATTTTGCAGGCCTTCTTCTGCCGGTATCTCGAACTCCTTACCGGATTCTAGAGCCGTAGCGAACGCCTCTACCTGGGCAGTGTAGGCGTCCGCATTCGACACCTCGACCTTCTCGATGACGTCAAACGCCTCGCGCAGCTCGAGCGTGATGAGATGATCCACCGTTAATGCATTCTTGGCTGAAAGAATCCCGGTTTCGCCGATGATCTCAAGAAGCGTCTGATAGGGCGAGCGGGCTGAGACGGAAATTGTGGCGAGGGTGCCTCCGGTAAACTTTAGCAACGTGGTTCCCGTCGCCTCAACTACCCAGTGCGAATCGTAGTGGGCTTGCGCCATCACCGACTGCACCTCCTCGTTTAAGACGTAGCGCAGGGTATCAATGCAATGCACGCCGACATCGGCCAGCGGGCCGCCGGTTGCCAAGGCTGGATCGTTGATCCAGGTGCGCGGGCTGTTCAGCAGCGGTGCAACAAAGCTGGCGCGGGCCAGCACGGGCTTGCCTATCACGCCCGAAGAGAGCCGCCGCTGAAACCAGCGAACACTCTCCTCAAAACGCATTACGTGCGCGACCCCGAGCGGAACGCTGCTCGCGCGCGCAGCTTCCATCATCTTCTGTGCTTCCTCGGCGTTCATCGCCATCGGCTTTTCCACCAGTACCGGTTTGCGATGTTGTACGGCCGCAAGCACGTCCGCCAGATGCATCGCGTCTGGGGTAGCGATGAAAACGGCATCTACCTCGGGACATGCACACAGCTCTGCGGTGGAAGTGAACGCGTGGGCGATTCCGAACTCCTGTGCCGATTCATGCGCCCGAAACGCATCTCGGCGTGACAGAGCCGTTACGCGGCAATTCCTGGCATTGGCGAAGCCCGGCATCAAACGCTTGACCGCGTGCAGCCCAAATCCGGCAATTCCGAAGCGGATCATAATCTCCTCTTGGCCGTTCCTCGGGAGAAACCAACTCTCAAGATATCGTGAATTATCATGAACGTCTGCTGCCGATCGCAGCTCGTTCTCCATGCCAGCTCCCCACGCGTCCATTCGAACACTGTTCTTGAAAGGTCCGGCGGGGCGTCTGGAAGCGCTTCTGAATCTGGGCCAGGCCAAGGCGACGCACGCCGGATTGGTTTGCCATCCGCATCCTCTTTTCGGTGGCACGATGCACAACAAGGTGGTGTTTCACGCCATGAAGGCATTGCATTCGTTGGGATTCCCCGTGTTGCGTTTCAATTTTCGTGGGACGGGTCTCAGCGAAGGCCAACACGATGGCCGAGCAGAGGTTGGAGATGTTCAGGCAGCGCTGGCGTGGCTCAAGCATGAGTATGGGCTTCCCGTCATCTTTGCGGGGTTCTCCTTCGGTGCAGCCCGCGGTCTACGGGCATCTTGTCCCGATCCCGCCGTGCAGGCGCTGATTTCCCTCGGCACTCCGGTCGAAGCCGAAGGACGGCTCTACTCCTACAAGTTCCTGGCTGAATGCCGTAAGCCTAAGCTCTTCCTCAGCGGCGATCGCGATCAATTCGGCCCACATGGAGCCGTCGAGGAGATCGTGGCCCAGGCGGCCGACCCGAAAGAGCTGGTGTTCATCCCGGGCGATCACTTCTTCCAGGGGCACCTCGACGAAATGCGAATGACCATCGAAAGCTGGCTGCACGAAATACTGGACGCACATTCCGGTAAGAGCATCGGGGTCCACTAGCACCGGCAGCCGCCCCCGTTGATATCGCACTGTGCCGGGCTACCGCACGCCCCTATAATCGTGCCCAATGTCGCCGCAAATACAGCCAACCCTTCCTGGCGAGATGCGTAGACACGCGCGGGATATCTTCGATTTCACTCTCGCCGCATGCAGCATTTCCCGCGCGTTCGCCCGTTATGTGAGTCTCTCCGACAGCATCCTCAGCATTGCCAATCGCAGCTACGACATCAGCGATTTCTCGGGAATTGTGGTGATTTCGCTCGGCAAAGCCGGCCACAGCATGGCCCACGCACTTTCAGACCTCGTGCCGGCCCCGCTCACCGGAGTCGTTTCATGTCCTACTCCTGTGTCCAACCCTGTTCTAGGTCTACAATATTTTTGTGGCGGGCATCCTTTGCCCAACCCAGACTCGCTCCGCGCCGGCGATGCCATCCTGCAATTGCTCGGAGCTCTTCCCGAGCGATCGCTGGTGCTGTTTCTCCTCAGCGGCGGCGCGTCGGCCATTGCCGAGAAACCCTTCTATTCGAATTTCACCCTTGCTGATATCGTTCAGACCAACCGCATTCTTGTTCATTCCGGCGCACCCATTGCCGAGATCAATGCGATTCGCAAGCACTTGTCGGCGCTGAAAGGCGGCCGTGCAGCGCAAGCTGCTATAGGCGCAACGCAGGTCTCACTGTTGGTGTCCGATGTTCCTGACCATGCGCTTGACGCTCTGGCTTCTGGACCGACCATGCCCGACAGCAGCACGGTTCGAGACTGTTACGCGATAGCCGGTCGCTACGAAATGCTTCCCGCTTTTTCCGACCGAGTTCGCGAAGTGTTTGAGGCAAATCAGTTAAGGGAAACACCAAAGACAGGCGATCCGGCTTTCGCAAACAGCCAGTTTGTGACTGTGCTCTCGAATTCCACCGCCACAGATGCGGCTGCCGAGAGTGCAGCCGCTCTCGGGTTCGCGGTTGAAGTGGACAATCATTGCGATGATTGTGACTATGCACAAGCGGCTGACTACCTGCTGGAGCGGCTTAGTGAGCTTCGTCAAAAATCGCCTACATCGTGTTTGATTTCCGGTGGCGAAGTCACCGTGAAGGTTGGTGCCAACCCGGGCGTCGGCGGTCGTAATCAGCAATTCGCTCTCGATTGCGCTACCAAGATCGCAGGAGAAGACATCATCGTGCTCAGCGCCGGGACCGATGGCGTGGATGGAAACAGCAACGCCGCAGGAGCGATTGTCGATGGAACCACGTCAGCCCGTGCAGTAGAAGCGGGACACAATCCGTCGGAAGCCCTGGCGCAATTCGATGTCAACCCGCTGCTAGAAGAAATCGGGGACGTCGTCGTAACCGGTCCCACCGGCAACAATGTGCGCGACCTTCGTATCTTGCTGGCCTATTGATTTGCTTCGCTGCTCGCCTGGGCAACCAGCCACTGGAGATAACCTGCGCTGCCAGCTTCGATGCCCAGTTCCACTCGCTCCGGTAAATCGTAGGGATGGAGCTCGCTAAAAGCTGCTTCCAATTCCCTGGCGCGTTCTGCAGTCGTTTTGATAAGGAGCAGATACTCTGGATCGTGGTGAACCTTGCCCTGCCAGCGGTAAATGGAGCGAATTGGGCCGACGATATTCACGCAGGCTGCCAGCCTGCGTTCCACAAGCTTGGTCGCGAATTGCTCGGCATCGTCCGAAGAACCGAGTGTGGTCAAGATCACACGAGCATCCAACATTTCTGTTCCTCCAGAACCGTCTTCATCTCCGCACGAATGTAACATTGGGCAGAAATTCTGCGAGGCCTCGTCTTCGCTTTCCGCTCAAGGCGTTAGAACCTTGGTTCCTCGTACGACTTTCGCCTGGCATTCGCTTGTATCGAAAGTGAATCGGCATTCAACTAGCAATGGATTCGAGACTTTGGCGGAAACTTAGAGTAGTGCTTTAGAAAGCATCCCTAAGCCATAGCTCGGTAGGGCTGAATAATGGGCGGGCAAAAGAGAGTGGCTAACTGGTTGCGGCAAACTGGCCGCATATTGGCCTTGGTGTCGATCGGCCTGCTCGCTGTGTTGATCGGTTACAAGATCGTGTTTGGCGCAAACGGCACGATGGAGTGGCGGGCCAAGCGCGCTGATTATCAGCATCTACAGCAGGAAATCGACAAAGCTAACGCCGAGCACGTCGAACTCGAGACCCGCGTGAAGAAACTGCAGTCCGATCGGAACACAATCATCAAAGAGGCTCGCGAAAAGCTCGGATATGTTATGCCGGGTGAAGTGGTACTGGTGCAACCCCAGCCGAAAGCGGATATTCGCAATAGTTCGCTAGCCGACGTAGTCCCCTCCCAATCTCCGGCAAAAAGATAGTGTCCAATCGTTAACAACAAAGTTGCATCCAGCACGGAATCGGTGTATCCATAGCTGCTGATGTTATTTAGGGTAATTTGAACGTCGGAATGGAGGCATCCATGAAACGGGTTGTATTCGTGGCAGGCGCGCTTCTGTTGGCAGCGCTTTGGGCGTCGGCGAGTTCCGCAGGTAGTTGGGATGGTTGGATTAGCGACTCGAAGTGCGCCACGAAGGGCGCGAATGCCGCGCATGCGCAGTGCGCCAAGAAATGCATCGAAGGCGGCGAAAAGCCTGTGCTGGTTACCGATAAGGACCAGAAAGTGGTGGCGATTGCCAATCCTGCTGCCGTCAGCGGCCACGAAGGACAGCACGTGAAAGTCACCGGTACGATGACCTCCGACGGTGCGGTCCAGGTGGACAAGGTTGCTGAAGTGGCTGCAAAGTAATCTACTCGTTATTCCTGCCCTGACACCAAACAGCGTGGATGACTTTTTCTGGGCGATGTTTGGCCGACGTCGGCTAATTCTGGCTCCAGCTTCTTCAAGTCTGGAAGCGTGGCTTTTCTGCCGCCCATCTGAATCAAACCTTCTGATTGCATTCTGCTCAGGTTGCGGGAGACCAGTTCGCGCACGGTGCCGATCTGTGCAGCCAACTCATTGTTATTCGCCGGTGCCGCACAGTAGTGAACGAGAGCTCCTCGAGGATGCCAACCAAGTGGCGCAAACCGTTCTCCAACCACACGAAAACCTTTCAGCGCCACTTCGGGATGTTGCCGGCAAAGATTCTGAAAATCCTGCTTGCTGAGAAACACGGTTGTTGTGGGAGTAATCGCCTGGGCGGAAGCCGGGTAAGCACCGCCGTCAAAGACTGGGAGCTCGGCAATGGACTCGCCCGGGCCATCGACGGAAAGCACCTGTTCCCTTCCTCCTGCCGAGCTCTTGAAGATGCGAATGCGACCGGATTCAACGACGTACCTTCCCGAGCACGGTTCGCCTTCACTGAAAGCCAGTTCGCCTTCAGAGAACTTCCGCAGAATTACGCGCGCCGTGAGGAACTCCAACTCTTCCTCATTGAGGGCCGGAGACTTCGCGGTCTTGCTGAGAAGTGCCGCTATAGGTGAGTCGCTGGCCGCAGGCATAAGCCGGATTGTTCGCAGTTCAGGTCAAACAAGAAAAGCAAAGCCAAGCAAGATCCCAAACCATACTGCCAGCTTCAGTTCCGAAAACCCCAGCTTATGCACCTCGAGCGGCTGTCGTAAGCGGACGAACCAAGCCAAACCGCGCAGCACCGCAGGTGCGAATGCGACAAACACAAACCGCGGGAAGAAGGCCAAACGTGAGCCGATCAGGATTGTAGTCACGAGAGCTGCAGTGCCTAATAGGAAGGTCAGACCGAAGCGGGATTTTTCCCTAAAGCTTTCCAGCCGGCTGCCGCGGATCCGTAGCTGGACGAAGTGGATCTGGTTGGCGGCAAAAAGCCAGTTGGCCAACCAAATTGCAAGAGCGACACGGTCGAGCCGGCCTGTTAATACATAGTACGCGCCTGTTCCGGTTGCTGTGAGCCCGATCGCACCAATGACCTGAGCCGGCATGCGGCCACTTCGGCCCAGGCTCTTCACGAGGGCCTGAGTTGCCAAGGCTGCCACCGCTACGGCACCGATCAAGAGCAGTCCACCAGCAAAGCCGGAAAGAAGCAAAGTAGCGATTGCTGCTGTGGCAATCAGCGAAAGAAGCAGCGTAACTCGCAGCACCGTCCTACGCTCATGGTCGGAATGAGCCTTGATAGCAGTGGTTCCCACCCAGGCTTCGACCGGAGTGCGCATCCAGAACAGTGCGAGGGACGCCAGCGCAAACAGCCCCAGCGCAGAGTAATTGGCTTGGCCGGCGGCCCCGACGACTGCACCGGTAGCCAGAGGAACAAGCATCATTCCCCAAGCGCCGTGTTCGCGGGGAATGACCATCGCTTTGAGTCTTGAGTTCTGCAATAAATCGGCAACCGATGCCATGCTGGCAGGTTAAAAGAGCCTGAATCGGTCCCGCTATGACTTAAGTCTCAGGCTGAGGCTTTAATAAGCCGACCCTAAGACGCCGCAGAAAAGATTTGAAAAGCAGATTCCTCGGGGGACGAGAGTCCCCTTGGGATGACAAAAGTAACAGACTTATACGGCAGGGCTAAAGCCGATGTCCTTTTCAAATCCCGCGCCACTCTGGAAACCCCGGTCATGCCCTAGACACGGCATTGTATTCATGCGAACCTTGCAGGGAATACTCTCAGCTGCCTTATTCTTACGATGTGTGTACCGACACGAGCGTCGAACGCACACCACCGGCGGGCTTTCAGAGCGTTTTTTTTTGTATCGCTGTGGAGCGGCTAGCGCACAGGTTCCCGGTGAGCACGAGGTTATTGTTCATGGGCGAGGAATAGAAATCGATGGGGACCCCGGTCAAAGCGGGATTCTGGCTGTCTCCGCAGCAGAAACATGTTTGGGCCTTGCAGCAGGAGGGCGGCACTCTGCGCTCCGTCTGCTGGCTGCAGCTTGACCGTAGTATCAGTGAATCTGCCCTCCTGGATGCTTTAAGGTACCTTGTTGGCCGACACGAGATTCTGCGTACCGTGTATGTGCGGCAGCCTGGGATGAAATTCCCATTTCAAGCCGTACTGAATCAAGCCGAACCCTCGCTGCGCACCTTCGATCTTTCAACGCTTAGTGATCCCCGACAAAAGGAAGAGCTGCAGAGCATCATTCGCAGCGAGCAGCACGCGATTGTGCCTTGGGATTCGAGTTCCGTCCTTTCCGCAGTCCTTATCATCTTTGCGCCAGAGCGCCATTCCATTGTGCTGAGTGTTCCGGCTCTAACCGCTGATGCTGCGGCGCTAAAAATCCTGGCTCGCGATTTGTTGCGCAGCCTGGATGCTCATCCACCCGAGGGTGGAGCCGAAGAGCTGCTCCGCTACGTGCAGTTTGCACATTGGCAAAACGAACTTATTGAGGGCGACGACGAGAACTCGCAGAGGGCAATGAGCTACTGGCAGGGTTTGCCTGAAGCGACCGCGCTGGCGCTCTCCTCCGAGTGCAAGTCCCCGCAGGGCAGGAGGGAGGAAACCCTCGATTGCAGTTTGGATGGGAAAACGGCCGGGGTTGTACGATCCACAGCGGAGCAGTTGAAGGCTTCCGCTGCTGAGGTGTTGTTTGCCGCATGGCAGTGTGTTCTTTGGAGGCTCACGGGACAGTCGACATTCCGTGTTGGGGTGGTTTTTGCCGGCCGCGAATACGAGGAGTTGCGCGAAACAGTCGGACTTGTTGCCAAGACGGTGCCCATTGACGCACGCTTCGAGGGTGACTTGCATTTCCATGAAGTCGTGGAGCATGCACATTCGGAAATCGAAAAAGCAGGAGAGTGGCAGGAATACTACGTGCCCGGAACCGGGTTCGTTGAACCGGCGGTCAGCTTTGAGTTCCAAGGGGAATCGACCTTTCCTCAAAACGATGCCCGCGCGATCGTCTGCAATGATTCCTACAAGTTACTCTTGCGTGTGACAGCAGGCGCGGAGACATTCGACCTCACTTTTCATTATGATGCTGCGCGAATTCCCGACCTCACGATTCAGCGAATCGCCGGTTACTTCACTACCCTGCTGACTGCGGCCATCGCGAATCCGCATGCGCCTGTAAGCCGCTTGCCGATGTTAGGTGAGGAGGAACTGCGGCGACTCATGCTTGAGTGGAACGAGACGGCCGCGGAATATCCACGAAACAAGTGCGTGCACGAGCTGTTTGAGTTGCAGGCGGCCGCTACGCCGGGGCGTCCGGCGCTGCGGTTTAACGAGACGCTGCTCACTTACCGCGAATTGAACGAAGGCGCCAACCGGATTGCACATTTCCTGCGGTCGCTGGGTGTGGGGCCGGATGCGCTGGTAGGACTATGCATCAAACGCTCGGCCAACACGATTGTGGCTTTGCTCGGAATCCTGAAGGCGGGCGGAGCTTTCGTACCGCTGAATCCGCAAGACCCGAAACCGCGAAGGCTGCGGCAATTAGTGGGAGCGACGATACTAATTACCGAAGAAGAGCTCCTAGCTCAGATGCCAGAATTCGGTGGCAAGATATTGTGCCTCGATCGTGATGCTGGATTATGGGCTGAGCAGCCCTGCAGCAATCCCGAGAACCACACCCAGCCCGGCAACCTGGTGTACGTGATTTACACATCGGGATCGACGGGTGTGCCCAAAGGTGTCGCGGTTCGGCACCGCAATTTGGTGAACTACAGTCACTTCATCACGCATCGTCTGCGTCTGGGCGATTATCCGGGAGGCTTGCACTTCGCGACAGTGTCGACCATTGCGGCCGATCTGGGCAACACGTGTATTTATCCCGCGCTGACTTCCGGTGGATGCCTACATGTCATCAGCTACGACGTTTCGACCGATGCGGAACGTATGGCCGACTACAACGCACGCTGTCCAATCGATGTACTGAAGATCGTGCCGTCGCACCTGCAGGCACTATTGCAAAGCTCGCACGCGAAACAAGTACTGCCTCATCGGTTCCTGCTGCTTGGAGGGGAGATTTTTACACCGAAGCTGGCTGATCAGATCGCTTCGCTGCGAGGAACCTGTGAGGTGCTAAATCACTACGGACCCACTGAGACGACCGTCGGCTCATTGACCTTACGGCTGGCGGAGTTTGATTGGCGGAACTCGGAAGCATCAAGCATTCCGATTGGCCGTCCGATCGCAAACACGCAGATCTACATTCTGGATGCTCAACTCCAGCCGGTTCCCACAGGGACGGTGGGAGAGCTGTACATCGCCGGTGAGGGGGTAACCGCCGGATATTTGAGTCAGCCGGATAAGACGGAAGAACGCTTTGTACGAAATCCCTTCAGCAGTAATCCGGAATCGCGAATGTACCGCACAGGCGACATCGCGCGCTATTTGCTCGACGGAAATGTTGATTTTCTGGGCCGCGCGGATGACCAGGTTAAGGTTCGCGGTTTCCGAATCGAATTGGGCGAGATCGAGGCAGCCCTGACGGCGAAACCAGGCGTGAAGCAGGCGGTCGTACTAGCCCTTGAACAGGACAGCGGCGACAAGCGGCTAGTCGCCTATGTCGTTATCGATCAAGGTGCCAATTACACAGCGGAGGACCTGCGAGCTCACCTCAAGCAGCAGTTGCCCGAGCATATGGTTCCCTATGCAATTGTCTTGCTTCCGAGAATTCCCCTCACTGCGAATGGAAAAGTTGACCGCGGGGCATTACCAGCGCCAGAAACCGTGCGGGCGCGCGCGTTTGTGGCTCCCCAAAATGCGGAAGAAGAGAACGTGGCCAAGATTTGGCAAGAGGTCTTCCATCGCGAGCGGATCAGCACGGACGAGAACTTTTTCGATCTGGGCGGACACTCGCTGATGGCAACTCAAGTTATCTCCCGCATTCGCGAGCGCTTTCGTGTCGAGTTGCCTATCAGGACGATTTTCGAGCATCCCACGATTGCCGCTCTGGCCAAAGTGGTAACCGCGGGTGGCGATTCAAATACTCCAGTTGGCGGACCAGGCATTGTACGTGTGACTCGGGAGCCCTACCGCTCGGTGCGAAATTAGAGCGCAAGTTTACCAAATAGTGATGGTCTGAGTCGGGAACTCGCAGCAAATTGCCATGGCCTATAAGCGCTAGAGAGACTCCCTCATAGGCGCCAAAGACTGACATTAAATTTGGCTATCTTATTGAAATTATTCATGCTAGAATCAGACTCCGCCGATAGAATCCTGTTGACATAGCCTACGATTCGCCCTATAAGTTGAGTACCCCCTTTGCTCCGGAAAACGTTACTTCGGAGCAAATCTCCCGCGGTTCTGGCCTACGCCATGGATGTGTGCGCCTCTGATGTGCCGAACGTTACTTCCGGCAGTAATCGGACGCCCCTTAGCGTCGCGAAAGCGCGCATGAGTCCAGCAACACTCCCAAAGTCGTGGGAGGCCAATCAAACCTACGCTGAATATCCGAGGGAGCGCTGTCTGCATGAGCTGCTGACAGAACGCGCGGCCTCACTTGGCGATGCTGTGGCTGTCGAGTGCGATGGCCAAAGTTTGAGCTACGCGGAACTCCACCAGCGGTCCAACCAGCTGGCCCGATTATTGCAGGCAAAGGGAGTTAGCGCGGAGGTTCTGGTGGGCCTTTGCGTTGAGCGCTCAATCGCGATGGTCGTGGGACTACTGGGGATCCTGAAGGCGGGTGGAGCTTACGTTCCGCTTGACCCCTCGTATCCCTGTGACCGTGTGAAATATGTCCTCGAGGATGCGCATGTCCGCGTTTTGCTCACGCAGGAGGCGCTGCTTTCCCGCTTGCCAGAGACGTCGGCTGAGGTGATTTGCCTGGATGGCGATGAGGGGGCCATCAGTAAGGAAGACGGCGGTCCCGTGGTTGCCAATGTGGGACCTCAGAATCTTGCTTATGTGATCTATACGTCGGGTTCCACCGGCAAACCGAAGGGCGTGATGCTCGAACATCGCAGCCTGGTGAACTTCCTTTGCTCGATGCAGCGCGAGCCGGGAGCGACACCCAATGACGCGCTTGTGGCAGTAACAACGTTGTCATTCGACATAGCCGGGTTGGAGTTGTATCTGCCGCTACTGGCTGGGGGCCGGGTGGTGATCGCGACGCGAGCAGCGACAATGGATGGGCGCCTGCTGATGCGGCTAATCCAGCAGAGCGGGGCGACCATCATGCAGGCGACGCCTACAACCTGGCGCGTGCTGCTGGAATCCGGCTGGCAAGGCGACTCAAGATTGAAGGTGCTGGTTGGCGGCGAGGCTCTGTCTGCTGACCTGGCGAGACAGTTGGCGCAGCGTTGCGGCGCAGTTTGGAACATGTACGGTCCCACCGAAACGACGATCTGGTCAAGCCTGTACAAGGTCGAGGGCAAAGACGAGAAGCTCGTATCGATTGGGAAGCCGATCGCGAACACGACTTTTTATGTGTTGGACGCGCAGCGCGAGCCGGTGCCGGACGGCACGGAAGGAGAACTCTACATCGGCGGTGAAGGATTGGCTCGGGGATACTTCGAGCGCGAAGAGATGACGCGCGAGAAGTTCTTGCCCGATCCGTTCGATTCGAGGCCAGCCGCCCGCATGTATCGCACGGGCGATCTTGCACGGTTTAAGCCCGGCGGAAATGTCGAGTTTCTGGGACGCATCGATCACCAGGTCAAGATACGCGGATTTCGTATTGAGCTGGGTGAGATTGAGTCGGTGCTCGAGCAGCACTCAGGAGTAGATCAGGCTGTCGTTGTGGCACGGGAAGATAGCCCCGGCGATAAGCGCCTGGTTGCCTACTACGTTCCAAAATTGCAGGACAGCCTGACTGCCGGAGAGTTGCGGAAACACGTCGCGAAGCAGCTTCCCGACTACATGACTCCGTCAGCGTTTGTGCGGATGGGGAAGTTTCCGCTGACGCCGAATGGGAAGGTCGATCGTAAGACGCTGCCGGCTCCCGGAGTGCAGGATTTTGAGGCAGCTGCTGGGTATGTTGGACCGAGAAACGAAACCGAGCGCAAGCTTGTGAGGCTCTGGGAAGAGGTTCTGGGAATCAACCCGATCAGCGTCACGGCAAACTTTTTCGAGCTGGGCGGACGCTCCATGCTGGCGGCTCGTCTGTTCACGAAGATCCTGCGCACGTTCGGGAGAGAGCTGCCGCTCTCGACGCTGTTTCGTTCCCCCACGCTGGAACTGCTGGCGAAAGAACTAGAGCCTTTGGATGGCCAAGCTTACACGACACTGGTGGCGATTCAGCCGCAGGGGTCGAATCCTCCATTCTTCTGTGTGCATGGCGGGGCGGGCAGTACGCTGTTCCTCGAACAAATGGCTCGGTATCTGGGACCGGAGCAGCCCTTCTACGGCATCGAGCCGGAAGGAATGGATGGGCGGCGTTTTGAGCGGCTGACGGTGGAGCAGATGGCGGCGCACTATTTGGCTGAAGTGCGCAAGGTGCAACACCAGGGTCCATATTATTTGGGAGGTTATTGTTTCGGCGGACTGGTGGCATTCGAAATGGCGCGGATTCTGCAACAGAAAGGTGAACCTGCCGAACTTGTGGCAATGTTCAGCGCGGCACTGAGGTTTAATCACAAGCTGCTACTGAAGTCGAGTGCGGCGCCGGCGAAGGACTCTTTTGGCATCCGCCTAGGAAGGGCGGCATCCGCTCCGGCGAAAACCGCCAAGAACCTTCTCACGGCGATCTATTGGAAGGCCGTGCCGCGCCTGCGAAAGCAATCGTATCGCGTGCTGTTTGCCTTAGGCCGAAGAATTCCGGCACGCATGCGCGCCATGTATGTAACCGAGACGCTGGGAGAAGCGGAATTGAAGTTTCGTCCCCAACCGTACGCCGGAACGTTGGCCTTGTTTCATGGCGGAGAAGCCAAGGAGTTTGGGCCGAATCTCGGCTGGGATGGGCTGGCAGAAAGATATGAGCATTACGTAATCGGCGAGGGCGATCTAGACAGCCGGCGCGACATCATGAACGAACCCCTGGTAGGGATCACGGCCCGTAAGCTGGCTGCCTGCCTGAACCCCAAGAGGCGAGCGCTGCTCCCCGAGACGTCTTGAGCGCGAACTGTGAGGTACAGCTTATGGAAAGCACCACTTCTCGATTGACCAAGGGCTTGGGCGCCATTCGCCGCAAAGCTGTGGACCTGTCGCAGTTCAGCCCCGTGCGTGAGTGTCAGATGTCGGACGACCAGCTGCTGCCACTGCTGATTGAGCCTTCAACCGATCAGGTGGACCTGGCGGACTGGGCACGAAACAATCGCGAATACATTGCACAGAAGCTGCACAAACACGGCGGCATCCTGTTTCGCGGCTTTAATCTGAAGACACCCGAGGATTTCGAGCGCGTGGCTGCAGGGATTTATAGCGAGATTTATTCCGAATATGGCGACCTGCCGCGGGAAAGTGCGGGCGGTAAGATCTACACTTCGACGCCCTACCCCGAAGACAAGCGCATTCTGTATCACAATGAGAGCTCGCATATGAATCGCTGGGCGACGCGCATCAGCTTCTTCTGCGTGATTGCAGCGAAGGAAGGCGGATGCTCTCCTGTGGTCGATTGCCGAAAGGTGTATCAGCAGCTCGATCCAACCGTGCGGGAGAAGTTCGAGCAAAAGGGTTTAATGTATGTGCGCAATTTCTCCGATGGCTTGGACGTCAGTTGGCAACACTTCTTTCAAACGACTGATCGCTCCGTGGTAAAAGAGGCGTGCGCAAAGCAGGGATTCATCTGCCAGTGGGTCGGTGAGGATCAGTTGCGGGTGAAGCAGCGCTGCCGTGCAGTGTTACGGCATCCGGTAACGGGGGAGATGTCGTTCTTCAACCAGGTGCAATTGCACCATGTGTACTGCCTGGATCCCGATGTGAGGACGTCTCTGTTATCGATTTACAAGCGTGAGGACCTGCCGCGGCATGTGTACTACGGGGATGGCTCGGAGATCAGCGATGCCGAGATGGAACATGTCGGCGAAATTTACGAGAAGAATGCCGTGCGATTCATATGGCGCGAAGGCGATATCGTGTCGCTAGACAATATGATAACGGCGCATGCGCGCGATTCCTACGTGGGACCGCGCAAGATCGTAGTTGCGCTCGGCGATCTGGTAGATGGGGCCGATGTGGACCGCATCAACAGCGCGGGTAACTAACACTTTGCTGAAATTCGGGGGCATAGCGGGTGTAAGCATGGGGATGGAGACGACAGTCGGAACGACTGCCGCAGGAGCAGGGGCGGCGACGGAGCCTCCGGCAAGCGAACATGTGTACGCATTTCCGCTGACATTGGCGCAACAGCGGCTGCTCTTTTTGCATCAACTCGACCCTAACAGCACTTCGTACCTCGTTCCCTGGTCCATTCGCATCAAAGGTCAACCTGATGCCGAAGCACTGGAGCGCGCCCTTAACGAAATCGTCCACAGGCACGAAATCCTGCGTACTACCTTCGACGTCATCGAAGGCCATCCGGTACAGATCATCTCGCCGTTTCAGCCGATTCCGCTGGTGATGGTGAACCTGAGCGAAGCGGCGAATCCCGAGCGCGAAGCCCAAATCGCTGCCATGAAGGAGGCACAAACGCCTCTGAATCTGAAGCACGGCCCAATGTTTCGTACTGTACTTTTGCGCTTAGGCGATGCGGACTACGTGCTACTGATCACGACTCACCACATCGCATTTGACGGGTGGTCGCGGCGCATATTGGTCAGTGAACTAGCTTCCCTTTACGACGCATATCGACAGGGACACCCCTCGCCGCTCGTCGATTTGCCCCTGCAATATGCCGATTACGCCGTCTGGCAGCGCAATGTCTTGCAAGGCGAAGTCGTAGAGAAGCTGCTCAGGTACTGGAAACAGCAGTTGGCGGGCGCACCTACGACACTCGATCTCCCGACCGACAGGCCACGCCCGGCGCAACAGAGCTTCCGTGGGGCGGCCAAGTCGTTCGCCTGCACGAAAGAGCTCACGGATACAGTAGCAAGTGCGGCGCGTCAGTTCGGCGCCACCTCCTTCATGGTTCTTCTGGCGGGCTTCTACATGCTCCTGGCCCGCTACTCCGGTCAGGACGACATCCTCGTGGGAGCAGTCATCGCCAACCGAAATCGCGGCGAGGTGGAGGGTCTCATCGGGCTGTTCGCCAATACTCTGCCGCTTAGGACGCGACTGGACGGCGATCCGTCGTTTCGCCAATTGCTGGCGCGCGTGAAAGACTCGGCGCTTGGCGCATATGCGCACCAAGATATGCCTTTCGAGCGCCTGGTGGAAGAACTGCGCCCGGAGCGCAGCCTCAGCTATAACCCCCTATTTCAGGTGCTATTTTCGTTGCAGAGCACCGCCCACCGGGCCTTTGAGCTTGGTGGGCTGGAACTGCAACCGCTCGGGGGCGTAGTGGGGACGACGGCGAAGTTCGACCTTTCGTTCTTCATGCTGGAGGGTGTTCAAGGCCTGGGCGGCAGGGTCGAATACAACACCGACCTGTTTGAAGCCGACACCATTGATCGGATGCTGCGGCATTATCTGCGTCTGCTGGAATTGGCGCTTGCCGAGCCCGAGAAGGCGATCTCGCGTCTGCCTCTGCTAGACGAAAGCGAGCGCCGCAAGATTCTGGTGGAATTCAACCAGACCGAAGCGAGCTTCCCGCAAAATATGCGCCTGCATGACTTCGTCGCACGACAGGCTGAAGCAGCTCCGGAAGCCATCGCGGCGGTTTGTGGGCAGGAGCGCGTTACCTATGGAGAGTTGAACAGCCGCGCTAACCAGCTTGCAAATTACCTCATGAAGCACGGCGCCCGACCTGAGGTACTCATCGGAATTCACAGCGAGCGAACGACCACAATGCTGGTGGGGATCCTGGGAATCTTGAAGGCTGGCAGTACCTATGTGCCGCTGGATCCCATGTATCCGAAGGAACGTCTCCTGAACATATTGGAAGACGCCCATGCACCTCTCGTGCTGACCCAGGAATCGATTGCGGACCAGCTACCGGAATTTGGCGGACAACGCATTTTGCTCGACAAGGACTGGGAGAAAATTTCCCGGGAATCCGAGGAGCCGCCAAAGACCGACGTCTCTCTGTCGAACCTAGCCTACGTGCTGTTCACTTCCGGTTCGACTGGGCGACCCAAGGGAGTCGCGATCGAGCACCATAGCGCGACAACCTTCGTCTATTGGGCCCAGCAGACCTTCAGCAAAGAGGAGCTGGCCGGCGTGCTCCTGTCTACGTCGATCTGCTTTGACCTCTCGGTGTTCGAGATATTCGTACCCCTGAGCATCGGTGGCACGGTCATTATTGCTGATAATGCCCTGTTCCTGCCCTCCCTACCCGCTAAGAACGAGGTTACGCTCATCAATACCGTGCCATCGGCGATGGCAGAACTGTTGCGGGCCGAAGGCGTACCCGAGTCGGTAAGGACCGTCAACCTTGCCGGCGAAGCTCTGCCGGAAACATTGGTGGAGCAGATTTATGCGGGCACCAAGGCCGAGAAGGTCTATAACCTGTATGGACCGACGGAGGACACAACCTACTCGACGTATACCCTGGTTCCACGCGGTGCGGCGGTTACGCTCGGCAAGCCAATTGCCAATTCGCAGGCCTACATCCTGAACGCGGAGCGAGAGCCGGTTCCCATCGGCGTGCCCGGCGAGCTCTATTTGGCCGGCCACGGATTGGCGCGAGGCTACTACGGGCGTCCCGACCTGACCGACCAAAGGTTCGTGCCCAATCCGTTCGACCCCCAGCCCAACTCCCGTATGTATCGCACCGGGGATTTGGCGCGGTTTCTCCCCGACGGAAATATTGACTACCTTGGCCGCATCGATCACCAGGTGAAGCTGAGAGGATTTCGCATTGAATTGGGGGAGATCGAATCCGTGCTCCTGGAGCATCCGGCGGTTGACCGCGGGGTGGTTGTGGTTCGGGAAGATCGCCCGGGTGATAAGAGGCTGGTCGGATATGTGGTGCTGAAGGACGGTTCGACGATCGATATTGCTGCAGTTCGCGCACACCTTGAACGTCGGCTGCCGGGGTTCATGATTCCTGGAGCTATAGTGACGCTGCAGAACCTGCCGATGACCGATAACGGCAAGGTGAACCGACGAGCGTTGCCACCTCCAGATTGGTCGCACGCGGAAGCCGTGACCAAGACGGCCCCGAGTGACCCGCTCGAACTTACACTGATGCGAGTCTGGGAGCGAGTGCTTGGAGTGTCGGGTATCGGAGTCAACGATAACTTTTTCGATCTCGGCGGTCATTCCCTGCTGGCAGTTCGCTTGTTGTCGGAAGTGGAGCGAGTGGTCGGCCGCAAGATTCCTCTGGCCAGTCTGTTCCGCGGAGCGACGATTGCCTCACAGGCCAGGCTCCTGCGCGATGGTTCGGAATCGGAGCCCGATCCGCTGGTCATGGAGTATCAAGCGGGACAAGCTGGGACGGCTGCTTTCTTCGCCGCAGCGGCACCGGGCGTCAGGTCCATTGGGTACGCCTTGCTAGCCCGTCATCTTGGTGATAGGCAGCCATTCTACAAACTGCAGGCTGCGGGCCCGATTGCCGAGCGGCGCCCGCACAATTGGAGCGAGCTGCGCTTGCTCGCCCAGCAGTACGTGGCCGGAATGCGCGCCGTGCAACCCGAGGGCCCGTACTATCTGGTGGCAATGTGTGGCGGCTGCCAAATTGCGGAGCAGATGATTTTGCAGCTTGAGGCACAGGGGCAGAAGGTCGGCTTGTTCGCGATCTTCGATACCTGGGTGTTGGAGCACGCTCACCGGCGCTGGCGGTGGAGGGTGTTCAGCTACAATGAGCGCCTTTGCTGGTTGCGCCAAGCCAGCCTTCAGGAGAAGCTGGCTTGGCTCAAAACCGCGACGGGAAATCGTATTCGTGTCTGGACTGGCAAGGAAAGAGCTGCGCAGCCATGGGCGGAAGCATACTGGCCTGCCGATTTCAAGCCTCCACAGTTTGACGCTCCGGTGATCTTGTTCAAGCGCCCTAAGCAGCCATACTACTATGTTGAGGACCCGCTGCTGGGTTGGGGCGCTCGCAGCCGGGGTGGCGTGACCGCATATTCGATTAACACCAATCACCATGAAGTGCTGCGTGAACCGCATGTGCAAATGGTGAGCCGCGTGCTGCTTGAGCACCTTAACGGTTCTCAAGATCGCGGGCCACAACTTCCGGAGAGCACAAGCCAGAGGCTCGAGACAGCTCCTTCTCCTTAAAATCTCTGCTTGTAATGAGCACAACCTCACAACCAGTTCCTATTGTGGTGGAGCGCGATTCCGCGGGCTTTTCGGAGACAGGTCCCCGTCTCAAACTCCGCCCTGGCGAAATACATGTGTGGCGGCAAGGGATTTCCGTCACTGCTGAAGAGGTCCGGTCGTTCTGGGAGTTGTTATCGGCCGACGAGCGGAGCCGTGCTGAACGTTACCGTTTCGAGGCGTCGCGGCGGACATTTGTTATATGCCGAGGAATGCTTCGAAGTTTTCTTGGCTGCTATCTGGGAGAACAGCCGGCTAGGTTAGAGTTTGCATACACGCAGTATGGAAGGCCGGAGCTTGTGCGGTCGAGCGAGCAAAATTCTGTAGAGTTCAACCTGTCTCACACCGCGGACTTTGCGCTTTTGGCGTTTTCTCGAGATCGCAGAATTGGCATCGATATTGAGCGAGTGCGAGGGGATTTCGATACCAGCGAGATTGCCGAGCGTTTCTTCTCGGAGTGCGAGCGCAGCAGACTTCGCGAAATTGCGTCCGCCGAACGCCACCTGGCATTCTTTCGTTGCTGGACGCGGAAGGAAGCATTCATCAAGGCCCTAGGGGAAGGGCTGTCGCACCCCCTGGGTACCTTTGATGTGTCTATCGAGAGGGAAAGCCCGCCGCGGCTGCTGGCTACGCGTCCCGATGCAACTGATGCGGAGCACTGGCTGCTGTGGGACGTGACTGTGCCTACCGGCTATGTCGCCGCACTCGCCGGGGAAGTGTAAGGTTGAGTCTTGTTTCTAGTTAGAGTACGGTTTTGCGCGACCGCGCACTTGCACCTTGTCAATCTCTCAAAACCGCAGCGCTCGCAGGTAACCCGCTGAGCCGGGGGATGGCCGTCTACTCGTCGATCAGACGAAGGAGAACTTCCACCGTGTTTTCGCTGTGAAGGCAAAACTTGTACATCGAAATTTAGTCCCGTCAGCAGATGCAAGTCCCATCGAGCTATCAGCCATCATCCTCGCCCGGTAACGAACCTGCCGCGAAAGGTGCTTGGCGCTACACCGAAGCGTTTGACGAACGCGCGGCGGAAGCTGTCTGGATCCTGAAAGCCGACCGACCGGGCCACTGCTTCGACACTGCTCTCTGCTGCGGACAATCGCTTGCGTGCCTCATCGAGCCGCAGGCGCTGCACAAACGCAGCAGGCGAGCTTTTGAATTCATATTTAAATCTCCTCGAGAACTGGCGCGGACAAAGGCACACCTGCTCGGCCAACCGTTCTACTGAAAGATCACGCTCCAGGTGGGCCATCATCCATGGCGCTAGTTCGGCGAAGCGACTGCTGGACTGCGCCTGAAACTTAAGCGGCTCGGAATATTGTTCCTGCCCACCCGGACGCTTCAAATACACCACCAGCTCGCGCGCCACTGCGAGCGCAACCTGTGGCCCGAAGTCTTCCTCGATCAACGCCAACGATAGATCGATACCGGCCGTCACACCCGCCGAGGTGTAGAACTTTCCCTGGCGAATGTACAAGGCGTTGGCGTCGACCTTGATCTTGGGATAGCGCGCCGCCAGATCGCGGCAGAACATCCAGTGCGTCGTGGCGCGGCGGCCATTCAGCAGGCCGGTTGCGGCAAGTCCGTAGGCTCCTGTGCACACAGTCGCAACCCGGCGGATCTCGCGCACTGAACGGCTAATCCAGTCTGCAAGCTTCGCGTTGATAGCCGGGTCGCGCATCGAACGACCGCCGGGAATGATCAACGTATCGACCTGACGCAGTGAGCTGAGCGAGCACGAAGCTGTCATGCGCAGTCCCGACTCGGAGCGAAACGACTTTGCTCCCAGTGCCGCAATGGTCACCTTATAGCAAGGCTCGCGTCTTCCGCTGGGGCTTTCAATTCGCGCGCTGGTAAACGCTTCGAGGGGGCCTGTCAAATCGAGCGACATCATGTCCTCAAACCCGACGATGGCAACGTGTTTTGGTGACATGGCTGATGTTCCTCACCAAACGATAATGCGGAGTAGAGACGTCTGTTCAGACATCTTTCCAGCGATTTCGGACGTCCGCGAGCCTGTAAGGTCTTGTCGTCCTAAACTGCCGGATTAACGTCATTTGAGACATCCGTCTGTAAGTTTACTCTTCAAACTGCAAAGCTTTTCGCGAGGAGTACATCATGCGAGACAATTCGATCTGGATGCCTCTGCTGGCGGTTATATTGGTGGCCTCTGCGCTATGCGTGATCCGACTGGCGAGATCTTCCGATGTCGCCGCCACCGCAATTCCAGCGCGGCCTCTCAAAGCGCCGCCAACTGGGCCTATCAATGTGGCATTCATCATCTCCAAAGGCGCCAATGTGATGGATATCGCCGGTGCCTGGGAAGTCTTCGAAGACACCATGCTCACCTCCATGGGGCAGCCGTGGACAGGTGGTGACGATATGGTGATGCCGTTTAACCTCTATACAGTGTCGGATTCAAAAGACCCAGTCGATGCCAACGGGCTGACGGTGATACCCAACTATACGTTCGCGGATGCACCCAAGCCGCGCATCATCGTGATTCCGGCGCAGCGCGGACGCAGCGATGCACAAAAATCCTGGCTCCTCGCCAACTCCAAAACAGCAGACGTGACGATGTCGGTCTGCGTTGGCGCGTCAATGCTCGCGGCTTACGGCCTGCTCGATGGGGAGGAAGCCACCACTCATCATCTCTATGAGCAAGGGCTGCAGCAACGCTATCCCGCTGTACACTTCGTCGGCGGAATGCGGTTCGTGGAAAACGATAAGGTCTCGACCGCGGCTGGGCTCACTTCGGGCATCGATCTCGCTCTGCACGTGGTGGAGCGCTATTACGGTCGCACGATCGCCCAAGCCACAGCCGACTATATGGAGTACCACAGTGGGTTATGGAAGAACCCCGAACGCGCGACCGTCGAGAAAGAGGCAGCCAACAAGTAGAATGGCGCGGCCAGTAGAGTCGTCGGCCCGCGCCGTAATGCTCCGCTCCAACAGTCCTGCTCCCCGCCATACTCCACGCGCGGAGCACTGTCGATACGGCACTACGGATTTCACTGTCGATACGGCACTACGGATTTTTGCGACAATAACCGCATATTCCTTGTTTGCCGACTACAAGTTGTTGAATCGCCAAGTATTGACGTGCCAGACGGCGCTGACAAAGGTCGCCTGAGCTCGCGCACCCAGACGGAAACCTAGGCAATTTTTTTGATTCCCTTAAGCTTTGGGATACAGTATTACTGGTCTCTTGGATGTGGGGGATTACGCCGGTTCCGGATTCGACCCCAAAACACCTGTAAACGTCGTCGAGTTTTAGCGCGTATTTTGCAGTCGCGTTGATGGGCCAGATACGTCGATCTTAACCGCGCCGAGTCTGGGAAGGTGTTGATCGCTTTCTGGCAGTTGCAATGCCAGGGGTCGACGTTCGACTGCCGCGAAACTGACGTGCTGAAACCTGTCTCAAGACAATATTGATTGCGCTGACTCACGTCACTCACTGGGTGGCTGGCCCGATGGCAGCGAATACTTCCATTACGGTGCTGGTGCACAGATATGCCAGCGGCGATAAGGCTGCTTTGAACCGCCTGCTGCCACTGGTTTACACTGAGTTGCGCCGGATTGCCCGAAGAAATTTGCGCGACGAACGGCCGGGTCACACGCTACAGCCTACTGCGCTGGTACATGAGATGTATGCCCGGCTGGCCGGCCAAGAGCCGCCGGAACTGCGCGACCGTGTACATTTCCTGAGTGTTGCCGCTCATGTGATGCGCCAAATCCTCATTGATCATGCGCGCGCGAAGTACGCGCAGAAGCGCGGGGGCCGGCAGGAAAAGCTGTCGCTGGAGGAGGCGCGGGACGCCTGCATGGAAAAGCCCGCCATCATGGTGCGAATCGATGACGCGCTGTACCAGCTGGCTCGCCATGACGCGCGCAAATCCCAACTGATTGAGATGCGATTTTTCGGCGGACTGACCGCGGAAGAATCGGCGATCGTACTCGATTTGCCGGTCGAGCTCGTGCGCCGCGAGCTGCGCGTCGGCCAGGCGTGGCTTCAGCGCGAGTTGGACCAGGGTTCGGGCGGGACCTCCGCCAGCGCAGAGGCGCAGGGCTGAACGGGATCTTCGGGCATGAACGAAGAATGGGAGCGCGTTGAGAGTCTTTTTCTGGAGGCACTGGAATTGTCTCTTGAAGAGCGGGCCGCTTTCCTGGACCGGGCTTGCGCCGGGAAGGAAGATTTGCGCCGCGAGGTCGAGTCTTTGCTCGCCTACGACAACGCCTCGGAACTGCACATCGCCGCAGCGGTTGAAGATACGGCGCACTCGCTCGTAGGTGCGGCGACCTTCACATCCGGAACCAGTGTTGGCGACTACGAAATCCAAGAGCTCATCGGCTCCGGGGGCATGGGCGAGGTCTATCGAGCGCGTGATGTGCGTCTGGCGCGAGACGTCGCCATCAAAGTGCTGCCTTCGTTCCTGATGAATGATCCGGAGCGGTTGCGGCGATTTGAGCAGGAGGCGCGCGCGGCCGCCGCTCTGAATCATCCCAATATCCTCGCCGTGTACCAGATGGGGGTTTACGAGGGCGCGCCCTATCTGGTTTCGGAGCTGCTGGAAGGCAGCACGTTGCGCGCGCGCATTCGGCGAGGTCCGTTGGCGGCGCGCAATGCAATCGACTACGGAGTGCAGATCGCGCGCGGACTGGCCGCGGCCCACGTCAAGGGCATTGTTCATCGCGACCTGAAACCCGAAAACCTGTTCCTGACCAAAGACGGGCACGTCAAGATTCTCGACTTCGGATTAGCCAAGCTCACTCGCGCCGACAGGACAGGGCATGAAGAGCCGGTTACGGAAGCCGGGCTGGCGATGGGAACGGTCGGCTATATGTCGCCCGAGCAGGTGCGGGGCCAAGTCACCGACCAACGCACGGACTTTTTCGCGTTCGGCGCGATTCTCTTCGAAATGCTGACCGGAGAGCGAGCGTTTCCGAAGCCCACCGCGGCAGACACGATCAGCGCGATCCTCAACGAGGAGCCGCCCGATCTTGCGCAGGTTTTGCCCGGTGCTCCGCCCGCGTTGCACCGGATTGTGCGCCGCTGTCTGGAAAAGAACCGGGAGCAACGATTTCAATCCGCTTCGGATTTGGGTTTTGCGCTTGAGGCGCTTTCCGACTCGGCGATGCCCGGAGTGCCCGTCGAGGAAGCGGGGCAGCGGCCTCGGCGCAAGGCAGCTCGATTTGCGGCTGCGGTACAAAAGAAGGCTTTTCGCCGCCGCTCCACCGTCATCGTCACCGCTGCATGTGCAGTGCTTCTGGTGCTCGCGTATCGGGTTCGACCGGCTATGCCCTCACGGCATGTGAGCCGCGTTGTGCAACTCACAAAGTCCGGCGGAGCCCGGCCTGACGAACCCCTCTACACCGACGGTCCACGGGTTTATTACGAGTCTGTTGGTCCTCTATCGGCGGATTGGCAGCTCCGGCAAGTCCTGCTAAATGGCGATGAAGATACGCGTGTTCCGGTTCCCGCGGGAATGGTTCGCATTCGTGGTCTTTCGCCCGATAACGCCGAATTCGTGGCAATCTCTCACACGGAGGGCCAATCCACCGTCTGGACGCTACCAGTGGGAGGCGGTTCGCCACGGCGCGTCGGCAATCTCGTAGCCGACGACATCGCCTGGTCCCATGACGGCAATTGGTTCGCTTACTCCAAAGGCAATCAGCTTTTCCGGGCCAGTGCCGGGGACACATCATCGCGATTGCTGGCTACCCTTCCAGAAGCATCTGCACAGAGCCATGTGCACTGGTCGTCGACTGTCCCGGAAATTTCCCCACAGATTGAGCACGTGCGCTGGTCGCCGGATGATAGCCGACTCCGGTTCACCCTTATCGGCGTGGGGCCAAGAGGTTCCATCGTATTTCCGACCCAACGGGCCCTTTGGGAAGTCGGCGCGGATGGCCGCAACCTGCACGAGCTGCGCTTCAACTGGCCGGGCACTGCCATGGAATGTTGTGGCGAGTGGACGCCTGACGGTCGCTACTTCATATTCGAGTCGAGACGCGAGGGCAATTCCAACCTCTGGATGCTGGAAGAAAAATCAAACTGGTGGCGCCAGCGCAACCCCAACCCAGTGCAGTTGACATTCGGCCCCCTGAACTACGATCGGCCGGCACCGAGCCGAAACGGGCAGAGCATATTTGCTATCGGAGTTCAGGACGCAGGTGAGCTCGTCCGCTACAACCCGAAGCGCAAAGATTTTGAACGCTTTCTCGAGGGACGCTCCCTGTCCCACCTGTCCTTCAGCCGCGATGGAAAATGGCTCGTTTATGTGGCGTATCCGGAGGGGACCCTATGGCGCGCCCGCAGTGACGGCACGGAGCAGCTTCAGCTTACGTTTCCGCCTTTGGAGGTTGGAGCTCCACGTTGGTCTGCAGACGGTCGTTCGATTGCCTTTCACGCTAGGCAACATGGGCAGTCGTTTAAGAATTTCATAATTTCGGCGGATGGCGGAAATCCAGAGCCGTTTCCATCGGACTTGCCCGTGTCCTCTCCTGACTGGATGCCGGGCCGTGACGCGCTTACTTATAGTCGTGAATACGCCGACGAAAATCCCGGTCTTTACCTCTTTGATCGGCAGTCCGGGCACAGCGAAAAAATTCCTGGCAGCGATGGCCTTTACGGCGCATATTGGTCGCCGGACGGTCGTTACTTGGCGGCAGTGGATGCCTCCGACGACCGGCTCTTCCTCGTCGACCTCAAGGCGGGCAAGCGGGCTCAGATCGCCGGCCCGGCGGCATGGCCGACCTGGTCCCCGGATTCGAAATACATTTACTTTGTGAGATGGGGAGTCAATTCGATCTTACGTGTTCGTGTCCCCGACGGGCCGGAAGAAAAGGCCCTGGAACTACCGTTCCGCCTGGCTGATTGGCCATTTACGGTGGCGCCGGATGGGTCGGTGATCCTGCTGCGCGAGCATGGGCGCTATGACGTTTACTCGCTCTCCCTGGCGTTTCGATGATCTGCCGCTGCCGAACGCACTTCATTGCGCCACAGGTACGGATATTTAACGATCCGGCGACAGGCTCGTAGTTGTTGAATTGAGATGCGCCAACCTAACCAGGAGAAGATGCCCTGAACTGCCTCGCTCCGTCCTGCACACCACGATCAAGAGGCAGTCGTCGGGGTCGCAGTTGCTGGTCTTCGCACATTGTTCTGGATTACGGATCCACGATCCGCCTCTACTCAGGTAGGCGAAAATCAGCGAGACGCTTTACGCGAGTCAAGAAAATTTTCCCGCAGCGACGGCCGCGGATGGCAGAGAACGAGTACGGCGTTCTAAGAAACACCCCACTTTCGCGCCGGTTCGCGGAAAGTGGGGTGCAGCCGTGAGAATGGCCAGCGGTTAGCAACTGGCGGTCCTTATTGGTCCAACAGAAATCCTGAAATGTTGCAGATGAAGGAACCGTTGCTGAAATTACTGAGCGTCGTAAAGCAGAACGGGGTCGCTCCCAGGCTCGAGTAAATGTGAGTGGCCTGATGGGTTGCGAATTGGTCGCCGTTGAAATTGCCCATCAGTGTAGCTGGGAAGTAGTGGTCAACCGATAGGGCATTCAGTAGAATGTTGGCCGGTTTTGTTCCCGGCTCTACAAGAACGTCAGAATCGAACTCCTGAATGACGAGGCGTTTGCCTGCGGGCAGAGCGTGGAAACTACATTTCGCACTGTTACTACCACCGAAGAGGGTAGAGCAGGTGTCCTCATAGATCTGGAAGCCTTCCATTATCGCCAGAGGGCTGGGATTGCTTTGGCCGTCAAGCGGATTCGTGACGCTGACGCTGCCACCTGCCGCCAGGTTGACGGTGGGCGTGCCGGCGATGCTCACGCTCGGAGTGTTCGCGACGTTCACGTTAGGCGTGTTAGTGACGTTGACGTTCGGCGTATTGCCAACGTTCACCGTGCCGGCAACGTTGGTTGTGCCCTGCGGGGCGGTCGGAACTGGCTGCGCCGGCGTATTTGTCACGAGAACATCCTTTTGCCCGACTGCCGGAAGAGCAATCAGCACAAAGCCGGCCAATACAGACACAGACACTGCAAACATCCACTTCGATTTGTGACTCATCAGCGTTTCTCCTTTTAACTTGATGTCGATTCGCTTTCTTTCGCGACGGATTCAGAGACCTGAACCTCGGGAGCCTGAGCGCGACCGTCGTCACACACTGGCAGCCCCGCAGCCTTCATTACGGCACTTCGCTCCGTTGCGCCAGCGCCCCTGAGGTTTGCTCTCTGATCAGGTAGGCGAAAATCAGCGAGACGCTTTACGCGAGTCAAGAAAATTTTCCCGCAGCGACGGCCGCGGATGGCAGAGAACGAGTACGGCGTTCTAAGAAACACCCGACTTTCGCGCCGGTTCGCGGAAAGTGGGGTTCGGCAATTGCACGAGTTGATCGGTGGTTCTGGATTCGGCTTCCGCTACAGGCCAACCCGTGGCGGCTTATCCCAACTACTGCACATCCACCAGGAAGCCGGCCAATGCACAAAAATAGGTGGCCCCGGTCGGATTGCCCGACAGGACTACCCCGCATTTCGGCTGCCCGGTCGGAGGAGCATAAATTCGGGTTGCCTGGTGCGTAGCGAAATTGTCGTTGGAGACCAAGCCGTTGCTGCCCATAAATGTCGCCGGAAAGTTGTGAACCACGAAACCTGCAGGGTTCAGGGTCAACTGGATCGGCTTGATACCCGTGTCCATAAAGCCATAGGCATCGAATTCCTCGATGATGAGCCGCTTTCCTGCCGGAATCTGCTGGAAGGTGCAACTCCCGTCGTTAGTGGAGGAGATTTTCATGGAACACCCGTCTTCGTAAGGTTGGATGGCCTCCAGCACAGCCAGTGGGTTTGGGTTGTTCTGGCCGTCCAGCGGATTGGTGACGTTGGTGCTGCCTCCCGGCGCCAGGTTGACCGTTGGCGTTCCGGAGATGCTTACGCTTGGTGTATTCGCCACGTTCACGCTGGGCATGTTGGCGACGTTGACGTTGGGCGTGTTGCCGATGTTAACTGTGCCGGCAACGTTGGTTGTGCCCTGCGGGGCGGTCGGAACTGGCTGCGCCGGCGTATTTGTCACGAGAACATCCCTTTGCCCGACTGCCGGAAGAGCAATCAGCACAAAGCCGGCCAATACAGACACAGACACTGCAAACATCCACTTCGATTTGTAACTCATCAGCGTTTCTCCTTTTACCATGATGTTGATTCGCTTTTCTTTTCGCGACGGATTCTGAAATCTGAACCCGGGGAACCCTGGGCCACAACACAGCCAGCAATTGGCCCGGGCACCCCGCACGATGGCTATCGCTCCGTGGCGGCCAACCCTACTGATTGGTTATCGCCGCGCAGGGAGCCACATTGCAATCCAGTTCATAGCCGACCAGGGTTAGGTTCTGCCCAGCGCTAGGATCGAACGCCCGTTGGTATTGATCTGGACTAATGGGGTTTGACCCGCATCAAAGTACAACTGGAGCGCGTGATCAAACGAAGTTAAATTGGAGCCGGGGGGAGGCGGCGCGTTGAAAAAATGGCACCAAAGCCCCCGTCGACGGCCGCAAATAGAGCTGTCGGCGAGGGGGCGAGGAACGCCAGGCTCGCCGATACATGTTGGAGCACGACCCGGTGTCCCGCCCGCAGAGTGGGAAAAGTGTAATCGCAACCGGTTCCGGAGCAGGTATTGGAAGAATATGCCACGAACGGAATCCGTCCGGGCTCGTCCAGGGCCCACGTCGGTATAGGGCTGGACGGAGAGTTTCCGAGCTGTACCGTGGGAGAGTTGGTCACGTTCACGCTCGGCGTATTCGCGACGTTCACGTTGGGCGTGTTAGCGACGTTGACGTTCGGCGTATTGCCAACGTTCACCGTGCCGGCAACGTTGGTTGTGCCCTGCGGGGCGGTGGGAACAGGCGAACCGGTACCATTTACCACAAGGACCTGTGTTAAAGGTGGACCTGGATTGTTACGTTGGGCAGGCTTGCTGCCCGGATCGACTTGGGCGAAGGCCATGGAAGCGGCCAGGAACGTTAGCAGTAGCATTGCCGCGCTCCGTGGTCTCTGAGTCACTCCTAATCTCATTGTTGTTCTCCTCGTGTCCTGTGCTTGAAGTGCGGCTTCAAAGTCCGCCTCTATTCAGGCAGGCGAAAACCAAGGGAGGATTCGCACGATGAGGAAGAAAATTCTCTGGTGACTCTCGGCACATCAGTTGCGGTAACCCGACCAGACGAAACATGAGATGTTCTGCGTCGCCATTCCGGCCGCACGCTCTTCTGCAAACAAACTACCGTCATAAAGCGATTGGCGGTGCTCATCGGAACCCTGAGGTTCAATGGCTCCGCGGCTTTGTCCGTTTCGCTGT
>Ga0306926_10000087_pt1 | contig 71247 bp, 70 predicted proteins | sample flu12Cox44000178_FD_203759 | JGI IMG/M metagenome (GOLD analysis project Ga0306926, IMG submission 203759) | Lab enrichment of tropical soil microbial communities from Luquillo Experimental Forest, Puerto Rico - flux8day.12C.oxic.44.000.178 (v2)... | ecosystem: Environmental > Terrestrial >... | reverse complement strand
CCGATCGAGCGGGTCTTGCGCGACCTGCGCGTGCACCAGATTCTCGAAGGCACCAACGAGGTGATGCGGCTCATCGTCAGCAGAGACTTGTTGGGCAATTGACGACCGCAAGCGACGGTTGAAGCAATCGCGCTAACGTATGGAGAACGCTGATGGAAACGCTGCCGAGGATTACATTGTCCCGGGCCGAGATGCTAAAGCGCGTCGCCCGTTTCAAGGACCTCAAGGGGTCCGACGGCGGGCTGCCCGACAGCAGGATGCCGGGTTGCGAGCGCACCCTCTACAACGTCATCGGATTCCAGCCGCCCAAAGGCAAAGGCGGCGCGGTGACGTCGCCGGTCGGCGACGACGCAGCCCGCCTCGCCGCCATCAAGATCAGCGAGGGCTTCAATCTCGGCTATTGCCGAGCCAAACCCGGCCACGGCCCGATGATGCACAATCACGACACCAACGAGACCTTCATCCCGATGACCGGCAGATGGCGCGCGAGCTGGGAAAACGAGAAGGGCGAGGTCGAACACGTCGATCTCGATCCGCTCGACGTAGTTTCGTTCCCGCCAGGCATGATCCGCCGCTTCGAGAACATCACGCAGGGCGCCCCCAACGAGGACTCGATCCTGATGTTCGTGATCGGCGGCGACGCACCGCGCGCCGAGTTCACCGATCAGGCGATGCATGAGCTGGAGACCGCCGGCGTGTGGCCGTCGCGTTCCTAGCATTTGCATGGCGCTCGAAAGCTTCATGGCGGGGGAGTTGGCGCTCGCGACCGCCGCGGCCTTCACCGGGGCCGCGATCTACATCAACGTTGCGGAGCAGCCGGCGCGGCTCACTCTCGACAACAAAGCGCTGCTGGCGCAATGGCAACCAAGCTACATGCGCGGCTTCGCCATGCAGGCAAGCCTTGCGCTCGCGTCGGCGCTGTTCGGGCTGTTGGCGTTTTGGCTCACGCGCGACTGGCGCTGGCTTGCCGGCGCGGCGCTGATCTTCGCCAATTGGCCCTACACGCTGCTGGTGGTCCTGCCGGTCAACAAGCGCATCGCGGCGACGCCGCTCGACGCCGCCAACGCCGAGACCCGCGGTCTGATCGAAACCTGGGGCTGGCTCCACGCCGGCCGCAGCGCGCTCGGGGTTGCAGCCACGCTGGTCTATCTGTGGGCGAGCGCGTGAGCTCGGGCGATATCCTGTTCGAGCGGCGCGGCGCAGCGGGGCTTGTCACGCTCAATCGACCGCATGCGCTCAACGCGGTGTCGCTCGCCATGGTGCGCGCGCTGACGCGACAGCTCGCGGACTGGGAGAGTGATCCCGAGGTCGCGCGCGTGGTCGTCACTTCGAATGACACCCGCGCCTTCTCGGCGGGCGGGGATCTGCGCGCACTCTACGATCTGGGGCGCGCCGGACGGTACGAGGAGGCGCTTACCTATTTTCGCGAGGAATACGCGCTCAACGCCCGCATCAAACACTATCGCAAGCCCTATGTGGCGCTCATCGACGGCATCGTCATGGGCGGCGGCGTCGGCATCTCGGTCCACGGCTCGCATCGCGTCGCCGGCGACAAGTTCATGTTCGCCATGCCCGAGGTGGGCATCGGCTTCTTTCCCGACGTTGGGGCGACCTTCTTCTTGCCGCGCCTGCCGGCAGCCCTCGGTACTTATTGCGCGCTCACCGGCGAGCGGCTCGATGCTGCGGACGCCGTGGCCGCGGGCGTTGCCACCCACCGGGTCCCGTCGGCGCAGTTTCCCGACCTGATCGAGGCGTTGTGTCGCGCGGTCCCGCTCGACGCGTCGCTGGCCGCCTGCGCGCAGCCGGCCGCCCACGGGCCGGTGGCGTCGCGGCGCAACGCGATCGAGACGCTGTTTACGGGCGAGCGGGTCGAGGACATCCTCGCGGCGCTCGACGCCGAAGGCGCCGCGGGCGGACCCGATGCGGCCTTTGCCTCCGCCACGGCCGCCTTGATCCGCACAAAATCGCCGACGAGTCTCAAGATCGCGCTCGCGCAGACGCGGCGCGGTTCGGCGCTCGACTTCGCCGAGTGCATGCGCACCGAATTCCGCATAGTCTCCCGCGTGGTGCGCGGGCACGACTTTTACGAAGGGGTCAGAGCGGTGATCATCGACAAGGACCAGAGGCCGCGCTGGCAACCGTCCACGCTCGCAGCGGTGAGCGCGGCCGAGGTGGAACGGCATTTCGCGCCGCTTGCGAGCGAACTCGAGCTGCCATGACCAACGCCGAAGGGCCGCAGATCCTCGAGCCGGTTCACGCCGCGGACGACGAAGCCGACGGCAAGCGATGGTCCTATCGGCTGGTCGTGTTCCTGCGCGTGATGGCCGCCATCTCGCTTTGCAAGGGCCTCTATCATTGGGCGATCATTTGCGGAATCGGAGCGCCATTTTCCTCCGGCTTCGATTCCTATTCGACGCCGTATCAGGTGGCGACGGTGTTCTTCGCGATCATCGATCCCGTGGCGGGGGTCGGGTTGTGGCTGGCCGCGCCTTGGGGCGCGGTGGTGTGGCTCACGTCCGTCATCTCCATGGCCGCAGTTGAGCTCCTGTTTCCGCAAATCTACGGCGGAAACATGTGGGTCGTCGTGGTGGACGTGCTGCTGCTCGGCATCTACCTGGGGCTCGCGCTGATGGCCGCACGTCAGCAGCCGGGATGAGTTGACAGCAACCGGGGTGGAGGACGCCATGGCAAAGGTCGGATTCATCGGGCTCGGCAATATGGGGCTGCCGATGGCCCAAAATCTGCTCAAGGCCGATGACGCGGTGACGGGCTTTGACCTCAACGCCCATGCGACCGAGAGGCTTGAGGCAAGCGGGGGCAGGGGGGCGAATTCGCTTGCCGATGCGTGCAAAGATGTCGAGGTCGTGATCACCATGCTGCCGGCGGGCGAGCAGGTGCGCGAGGTCTATCTCGGGGACGGCGGCGTGCTGGCCGCGGTCGCGCCCGCAACGCTGCTGATCGATTCCTCGACCATCGACGTGAAGACGGCGCGCGACGTGGCGCAAGCCGCGCAAGGCCAAGGGCTCGCCATGGTCGATGCTCCGGTCTCGGGCGGCGTCGCCGGCGCGGAGGCAGGGACGCTCACGTTCATGGTCGGCGGCGGCGATGACGCCTTCGAGCGCGCGCGGCCGCTGCTGGAGAAGATGGGCAAGACCATCGTCCATGCCGGCGGGCCGGGCAACGGCCAGGCGGCGAAGATTTGCAACAACATGATCCTCGGCGCGTCGATGATCGTGGTGTCCGAGGCGTTCCTGCTCGCGGAAAAGCTCGGCCTCGAGGCGCAGAAGCTGTTCGACATCTCCTCGAAGTCGTCAGGGCAATGCTGGTCGATGACGAGCTACTGCCCGGTCCCGGGGCCGGTGCCGGCGTCGCCCGCGAACCGCGACTACAAGGCCGGCTTCACCGCGGCCATGATGCTGAAGGACTTGAAGCTGGCGCAAACCGCCGCGCGCGCGACGCACGCCACCACCCCGCTCGGCGCGGGCGCCGCCGCGGTCTACGAGCGCTTCGTGGAAAGCGGCGACGGCAGCGTCGATTTTTCCGGCATCATTCGTTACTTGCGCGGCGCGTGAAGGCTGCGTTTGGGCGCCTTCGCCATGGATGCGCTCCGCCGCGAGCGCAAAGGGCATTTCGATATTTCAACGTAAACAAAGAGTGAGGGAAGACCTTCTTGAAGTGGGTGCTTCCTGAATGCATCTTCGCGGCAGGCGAACGCATCGAGCGACGACTCGAGTTTGAAAAGCGCCTCAATGCGCCGCTATCCAGCGTGAATCGAACGTTACGGCGAGAGCCGCAACAGTCGCGTCAATCGAACATTCACCGTCGCGAGTAAACCTTATCTTTAGCGTGTTGATTAAAGCGATTTTAGACCCCTGCGATGTAGGTTGCGCGTCGAGCGAGGGAACAAGGCCTCGCCGTCACAACAACGACAAGTCAGGGGAAGGTGTCATGTTGAAAGCCGTTGCCAAAGCGATGGAGCCGGTCGATCGCGAGGGGAGCCTCGACCACGTCCGTCCGCACTATCTCGAAACTTTGACTTTGGTCGAGCGGCTGCATCGTCGCCTCCTCGACGTCATCAAGGACGAGTTCGACCGCAAGAGCCGCGCCGATATCAATTCGGTGCAGGCGCTGCTCTTGTACAACATCGGCGAGAAGGATCTCACCGCCGGCGAGTTGCGCACGCGGGGCTATTATCTCGGCTCCAACGTGTCCTACAACCTCAAGAAGCTGGTGGAGATGGGATACCTCGATCATCAACGCTCGCGGATCGACCGCCGCTCGGTGCGCATCAAGCTCACCGACAAGGGGCGCGAGGTGCGCGACATCGTCGATGCGCTCTACCAAAAGCACGTGGCCACCGTGACTCAGGTCGGCGGCATCGATAGCGACGAGTTCGCGACGCTCAACAAGTCGCTGCAGCGCCTCGAGCGGTTCTGGACCGATCAAATCCTTTATCGGCTGTGATCTCCGTTTTAGTTGTCGGCCCTCGCCCCGGCGCATTGCCGGGGCATATTTTTTTCGCGGGCTCTCCTGCAGCCAACAGCGCGGACGCGACGGGCAACGCCGGCTGTGCGTCGCGATGCAGCTTCCGCGCCTTTGCCCACCCTAGCGCCGCTGGTAAAGTGCGCCGCACTGCGAAATGCGAATGACGGTCATGAAAGCCATTGCGGCGGCTCTCCTGCTCGCGGCCGGCGTCGCCTGCGTTGCCGCGGCGCAGAGCGCCGCCGATTTTCCATCGCGGCCGGTAAGGCTCCTGGTTCCGTTCGCAGCCGGCGGTCCGACCGACGTCGTGGCGCGCATCCTTGCCGATCTCCTGTCGGTGCGATGGGGCGGCCAGTCGGTGGTGATCGAGAACCGTCCGGGCGCCGGCACCATCGTGGCGACCGCGGCGCTCGCCAAGGCGCCCGCTGATGGCTACACGATGCTCGTCGCCACCAATTCCTTGCTGATCAATCCGGCCATCGGACAAAGGCTGCCGTACGACACGGAGAAGGATTTCGCGCCGGTCAGCATGGTCGCCACCCAGCCGGTCGCGCTCGTCGCCAACAAATCGTTTCCCGCCAATACCATTCCGGAATTGGTGGCTGTTGCGAGCAAGAGCGCGCAGCCGCTCAACTTCACCTCGCCGGGGCCGCGCGGCGTCGGCCATCTGGCCGGCGAGATGCTCAAGCAGCGCGCCGGCATCGAGATGACCCATATCAATTACAACGGCAGCGCGCCCGCCCTGACCGACTTGATCGCCGGGCGGGTGCCGCTGATGTTCGACATCTGGCACTCGGCCAAGCGCTACGTCGATTCCGGCGAACTCAAACTGATCGCGGGCGCCGGCGGCAAGCGTCTCGGCGACGCGCCACAAGTCGCGACCATCGCCGAGACCTATCCGGGCTTCGACGTCATCGCTTTCAATGCCCTGGTTGCGCCCGCCGGCGTACCCGCGCCCGTGCTCGACAAATTGTCCACCGATATTCGCGCGGTGGTGAACTCGACGGAGTTTGCGGACAGGGTGCGCCATCTCGGTATCTCTCCCGCCGGCAACACGCCGCAGGAGCTCGAGGCCTGGATGCGGAGAGAAATGCTCCGCTGGGCGGAAATCGCCAAGGCGGCGAACATCAAGGCCGACGACCAATGAGGAGCCCATGATCGGCGCCCTTGCGGCCATCGACTGCGACGTGCACCCGACGGTGCCGGCCATGACGGCGCTGTCGCCTTATCTCGACGACTTCTGGCGCGCGGCGGTGGTAGAGCGTGGCATCAATTCGCTCGAAACCGTCACCTATCCGCCCAACGCGCCGCTGACAGCGCGGCCGCAATGGCGCGACAAAAACGGGCGCGCCGCCACCTCAGCCGCCGAGCTTACGGCGCAGGTCTGCGACCGCTGGCAGGCGGGGATTGCGATCTTGAATTGCCTCTATGGGGTGGGCCTCCTCTTCAGCGAGGACATGGCCTTTGCCTTCACGCGCGCCCTCAACGACTGGGTCGCCAAGGAATGGCTCGAACGCGATCCGCGGCTGCGGGCCTCGATCGTGGTGCCGTTGCAGAACACCGAATATGCGGTCGACGAGATCGAGCGCTGCGCCCAGGACCGCCGCTTCGTGCAGATTCTGGTGCTCGCCATGCAGGAAATGCCGCTCGGCCGCCGCCACTTCTGGCCGATTTATGCAGCGGCCGAACGCCACGGTCTGCCGCTCGGCATCCATGCCGGCTCGACCTACCGCCATTCCATCACCTCGCTGGGGTGGCCGAGCTACTACATCGAGGACTACGCCAGCCACACCCAAGCCTTTCAGTCGCAACTGGCAAGCCTGGTCTGCGAAGGCGTGTTCGCCAAATATCCCGGTCTCAAAGTGGTGCTGCTCGAATCCGGGGTGACGTGGCTGCCCGCATTCTTGTGGCGGTTCTCGAAATTCTGGCGCGGCGTGCGCGCCGAGGTGCCCTGGGTCGACCGCTCGCCGGCGGAGATCGTGCGTGACCACGTGCGCCTCACCATCCAGCCATTCGACGCGCCCGCCGAGGCGGATCGGGTGGAACGGGCGATCGACCATTTGCGCTCCGATGCTATACTGCTCTACGCCTCGGATTTTCCGCACTGGCAGTTCGATGGTGATGAAACCATGCCGGCAGGAATTCCCCCCGCACTGCGTCGTAAAATCCTGGTGGAGAATCCGCTTGCGACCTATGATCGGCTGACTCTCTGAGGGAGGACGCGCGATGAACATCGAGGTGAGACAGCCCGTGCATGGCGCCAAGGACAGCGGCAAGGCGCGCGTCGGCATCTTCGACTGCGATATCCACCCCAAGAGCTCGCTCGAGGATTTGCGGCCCTATCTCAGCAATCGCTGGTGGGACTATCTGCAGACCTACGGCCAGCGTCAGCGCCACGGCTACGTCAAAGGCTTTCCCTATCCCAAGAGCCAGCCGCTCGCCTCGCGGCGCGATTCCTGGCCGCCCGGCGGCGGCTTGCCGGCGAGCGATCTCGACTTCATGCGCCAGCAACACCTCGATTTCTACGGCATCGAATGGGGCATCATGAATCCGCTCTCGCCCACCGGGCAGGGCGAGCAGAACGACGAGCTCAGCGCCGCCATGGCGTTCGCCGCCAACGAGTACCAGCTCGAAGGCTGGAATCGGCGCGATCCACGGCTCAAGGCCTCTGTCGTCATCCCCTATGAGAACGGCGAAATGTCCCGCGCCGAGATTCGCAAACGCGCGGGCGATCGCCGCTTCGCGCACGTGCTGTTTCTCAGCCGCACCAGCGAGCTTCTCGGCAAGCGGCGTTATTGGCCGATCTTCGAAGCGGCGGTCGAAGCCGGCTTTCCCATCGGCGTTCACGTGTTCGGCTCGAGTGGCCGTCCCATGAGCAATACCGGTTGGCCGTCGTTCTATGTCGAAGAGATTACCGAGCACTCGGCCTCGCTGGCGGCTTCGGTGACGAGCCTGATCGTGGAGGGCGTGTTCGAACGCTATCCCGAGCTCAAGATCGTGCTGATCGAAGCAGGCTTTGCTTGGATTCCATCGCTCGGCTGGCGTCTCGACCAGAACTGGAAGCGCATGAAGGACGAGGTTCCGCACCTGCGGCGCGCGCCGTCGGAGTATCTGCGCGAGCAGTTCTGGGTCTCGACCCAGCCGATGGAGGAAGCGGAAGAGCCCGACCACGTGCTCGACATGATGGCGTGGATCGGCTGGGACAAGATCCTGTTCGCCAGCGACTATCCGCACTGGGATTTCGACGATCCGTTCGTCGCCCTGCCGCCGGGCTTGAGCGAAGAGCGCCGCAACAAGATCTATTCCGGCAACGCGAAGGCGCTCTACCGGCTCGACTGATGGCCAAGCATGTGGTCGCCGCGGTCGCCGACATTCCGCCCGGCACGCGCAAGCTTGCGCAGGTGAACGGGCGGGCGATCGTGGTGTTCAATCTGGGCGGCGAGTTTTTCGCGCTCAACAATCGCTGCCCGCACCGGGGCGGCAGCCTCTTTCACGGCAAGCAGACGGGACTGGTGGAATCGGATGGACCGGGCAATTACCGCTATTCCCGGCCTGGCGAGATCATCCGCTGCCCCTGGCATGGCTGGGAATTCGACGTGCGCACCGGCCAATCGTGGTGTGATCCGGCGCGCGTGCGCGCGCGCCGGTACGCGGTCTCGGTGCAGCCGGGAACGCAGCTCATCGCCCGCCCCTACGTCGCCGAGACCGTGCCGGTCACGGTCGAGGACGACTACGTGGTGGTCGAGGCCTGACACCCCTCCGGTTGCCGCTGGCTTGTCCCCCCTCGGGCCTTTCGGCCCGACGCCAAGGCGCGGCAGAGTGGAGAAGGCCGAGCGCATCACCGCGACCTCGCCGGGCGACCGCTAGATGTGGGCAAGTGCGCCGCGGCGGTACCCATAGCTTGGCGCTCCGGAGCGGGTATGCTATCGCCCCGGCCAACCTCCAGGCGCGGAGGATGACCCCACAGCAGCAGCGCGACATCCCATGACCGATCCGTCTCGAGCCCACGCCGATGTCGCGAACCTGTTCACGGCCTCGCTCGCGGAGGCCGATCCCGAGGTGGCCGACGTCGTCAAGCGCGAACTCTCGCGCCAGCGCGACGAGATCGAGCTCATCGCCTCGGAAAACATCGTCAGCAAGGCGGTCCTGGAAGCGCAGGGGTCGGTCCTGACCAACAAATATGCGGAAGGGCTGCCGGGGCGGCGCTATTACGGCGGCTGCCAATATGTCGACGTCATTGAAAACATTGCGATTGAAAGGGTTACAAGACTTTTCGGATGTAAATTCGCAAACGTCCAGCCGCACTCGGGCGCCTCCGCCAACGCCGCCGCCTTCATGGCGCTCATGGCGCCGGGCGACACGTTCCTGGGCCTCAACCTTGCCGCCGGCGGCCACCTGACCCACGGCTCGCCCGTGAACATGTCGGGGCGCTGGTTCAAGCCGGTGCCCTACGGCGTGCGCCGCGATGACCACCGTATCGACTTCGACGAGGTGGCAAAGCTTGCGCGCGAGCGCCGGCCGAAGGTCATCATCGCCGGCGGATCGGCCTATCCCCGCGTCATCGATTTCCGTCGCTTCCGCGAAATTGCCGACGAGGTCGGCGCCAAGCTCCTCGTCGACATGGCGCATTTCGCCGGCCTGGTCGCCGGCGGAGCACATCCCAGTCCGTTCCCGCACGCCCACGTCGTCACCTCGACCGCGCACAAGACGCTGCGCGGCCCGCGCTCGGGCTTCACTCTCACCAACGACGAGGAGCTGGCGAAGAAGCTCAACGCGGCGGTCTTCCCCGGTCTGCAAGGCGGCCCGCTGATGCATGTGGTCGCCGCCAAGGCCGTCGCCTTCGGCGAGGCGCTGCGCCCCGCGTTCAAGCTTTACGCCCGCAACGTGGTCGCGAACGCCAAGGCGCTGGCCGAAACCCTCAAGTCGAAGGGCCTCGACATCGTCTCCGGTGGCACCGATACGCACCTCATGCTGGTCGACCTGCGGCCCAAGCGCTTGACCGGCAGGGTCGCGGAGCTGGCGCTGGGCCGCGCGCGCATCACCTGCAACAAGAACGGCGTCCCGTTCGATCCGCAAAAGCCGGCGGTGACGTCGGGGATACGCCTCGGCACTCCCGCCGGCACCACCCGCGGCTTCGGCATCGCCGAATTCCAAGAGGTGGGCGAGCTGATCGTCGAGGTGCTCGACGTCCTCTCGCAGAAGGGCGTCGAGGAGGATTCGCTCACCGAAGCCGTGGTGCGCGAGAAGGTCGGGAAACTCGTCGGTCGATTTCCGATCTATCAAGGCTGAGGTTCCGTGGGACCCAACCGCAATTCTTCGTCATTCCGCTCGCGCGCCTCGGAGTGACATCGAGAGAGTAGAGGCCGCCCATGCGCTGTCCGAATTGCGGCAGCCTCGATACGCAAGTCAAGGATTCGCGGCCGACCGAGGATTCCTCCGTCATCCGCCGCCGCCGCGTGTGCCTGACCTGCAATTTCCGCTTTACCACGTTCGAGCGCGTACAGCTGCGCGAGCTGGTGGTCATCAAGCGCAACGGCCGCCGCGTGCCGTTCGATCGCGACAAGCTGTTGCGCTCGGTGCAGATCGCGCTGCGCAAGCGTCCAGTCGAGCCCGAGCGCATCGACCAGGCCGTATCCAAGATCGTGCGCGAGCTCGAGAGCCAGGGCGAGAGCGAAGTCTCCTCCGAGGCCGTGGGCGAAATGGTGATGGAGGCGCTGCGCGCGCTCGACGACGTCGCCTATGTGCGCTTCGCCTCGGTCTACCGCAATTTCCGCGAGGCCAAGGATTTCGAAACCGTGCTCGACGAATTGTCGGAGGACGGCAAGCCGGGCGCGGCAGTGAGGAAGTGACGGCAACGGCGCCGGGCACCCCGGCAGTAGGCTCAAAGATGCCGTCCGTCGGATGAATTATCCCGACGATTTGGGCGTCTGCACGCGTTCCAGCAGCCCGTCCACCGTGGCGTGGAATGTCTCCCACGGCGCCTCGCGATCGCTCTGGTTGCGCACGATGATCGAATTGCCGGCATAGAAGCGCTCGTAGAGCATGTGCCGCCCGGCGAATTCCGAGCCGATCAAGTCCCAGACCAATTTGTAGAGCTTGAGCCGATCGAGCGCCGGCATCGAGGACGTACCCCACCAACGCTCGAAGCGGTCTTTGAGCTCGGGGTCGGCAACAAGATCGATGCTCGCCGGCATCTGCAGCGGCGCCGCGCCCGCGAGCGTGCGCAGCGCATCGATGATCTCGCTGTGATGCTCCTGGCACCAGTTGAGCGTGGCATACATGATCCGCCGGTTGGGCGTGGCGTAGCCGTCGGGCCATTGCTCGTAGGCCTCGATCTGCCCGTTCACGAGCCCGCCGATCGTCGCCTCGAGGGCGGCAAGGCGCCCCAATGTGTCGCGCACCGCCGGAATCTTATCGACGCCGTTCGCCTGGCACATGCGGCTCGCAAGCCCCACGATCAATCCCATCTTGGCCCAAAAGCGCACGTTGGATTGGTGGTTCTGGTAGCAGTTGGCCGGTGTCTCAATATAGATGCGGCGCGACATTGCCGCGTTGTTGTGGAGGAAGACGCGCTCCCACGGCACCTTGACGAGGTCGCAGACCAACACCGTGTCGGTTTCGTCGAAGCGGAAGCTGAGCGGATAATCGGCCTCGTGGCGGGCGTGGCGCTCATAGGGCTCGCGCGCCCAGAACGAGACGCCGGGGGTGTTGACCGGCAGCGCGCAGGTGATGCTCTCGCTCGCCCGCTTGTCGTCGATCGGCGTGAGGTTGCCGATCCACACCTCGTCGGCGAACACCGCTCCGGTCGCCAGCATCTTCATGCCGCAGATGGTGACGCCATCGTCGCCTTCTGCAACGACCTGAAGGGTCGGGTCGTCGCGCGCCTCGCCGGTAAAGATTTCCCGGCTGCGGATGCCGGCCGGCGGCGTCACCGCGAAAGCGACGTAGAGATCGTTCTTGCGCGCATGCTCGTAGTAGCGGGTCAGATTTCCGCCGAATCCGGGGGTGAGGGCGTCGAGCAGCGCGGGCTTCATCGCGAGCCCCGTGATCAGGCCCGCAACGTGATCGGGCGAGCGACCGATCAAGCCGTAAGTTGCATCCGCGATCGCCTTCATGGCGCGCATGCGGCGGGCGAGGTCCTCCCGGGTGCGACAGCGCAGCCAGGGTAGGCCGTAACGCTCGCCGTTTTCCTCGAACGAGAATAAGTCGCGCCGATCCGGATCAGCTTTGAACTCGTAGAGATCGGCGATGGTCCGTGCAGCGTTCCTGAACGCTGCGTGGCGGGTCACGTCGTCGACCCGCTCCGCGCCGATATAGATGGCGCGGCCGTCGCGCATGCGCTCGAGCTTTTCTTTTCCGCTGATCAGCATTGAAGCCCCGTGGATTGCGCGCCTTGGTATAACGTAAATCGGGCGCCCGGAGACCCGGAGAGAAGTCGGAGTTGAACGCATTGAGTGACGCTGGCCATGAGTAGCGCGGAAGACGCCCGCTTCATGGCGCTCGCGCTCGCGCTGGGCCGGCGCGGGCTCGGACGCACCTGGCCCAATCCCGCCGTCGGCGCAGTGGTCGCGAAGGACGGCGTGATTGTCGGCCGCGGCTGGACCCAGCCCGGCGGGCGGCCCCATGCCGAGACCGAGGCGCTCCGCCGCGCCGGCAGCGCCGCGCGCGGGGCGACGCTCTATGTCACGCTCGAGCCATGCTCCCATCACGGCAAGTCGCCGCCCTGCGCCGACGCCATCATCGCTGCCGGCATCGCGCGCGTGGTGTCCGCGCTGGTCGATCCCAATCCGGAGGTCGCGGGCGCTGGCCATTGGCGCTTGGCCGAGGCTGGCGTCGTGGTCGAGGTCGGCGTCGGCGCCGAGGAGGCGCGGCGGGCGCACGCCGGCCACATCCGGCGGGTGCAGGACGGACGCCCGCACGTGATCCTCAAACTCGCGGTGTCCGCCGACGGCAAAGCCGCCCTGGCCGATCGCCGCCCCGCGGCGATTACCGGCGAGGCCGGGCGCGCCCGTGTGCATCTGATGCGCTCGCGCAGCGATGCCGTGCTCACCGGCATCGGCACCGCGCTGGCGGACGATCCATTGCTGACCTGCCGCCTGCCGGGCATGCGTTCGCCGGTGCGTGTCGTTCTCGACGCCACGCTGCGGCTGCCGCTCGCCGGCAAGCTGGTTGCGACCGCGCGGGAGCTGCCGCTCTGGGTCGTGACCTCCGAGGCCGCCGCGCCCGCGCGCGAACAAGCGCTGGCCGCACACGGCGTCGACGTCGCGCGTGTGCCGGGAACGGACGGCAAGCTCGAGCTTGCCGCCGTGGTCAAGCTCTTGGCCCAGCGTGGCATCACCCGGCTCATGGTCGAAAGCGGGCCCATTCTCGCCGCCGCCTTCCTGCGCGCCGACCTGGTCGATGAGGCGGCGCTGTTCCGCTCGCCGGCGGTCATCGGGCCGGATGGGATCGACCCCCTCGACGGGCTGCCGCTTTCCGCATTAACTCGGTCGCCGCGGCTCAACGCCGTCGGCAGCGAAACCATCGGGGCGGACACGGTCGAGAGATTCGAGCGGACGTGAGATGTTCACCGGCATCGTGACCCACATTGGCGAGGTGGTTGCGGTCGAGCCGCGCGCGCAGGGGCTCGCCTGTCTCAGGATCGCCTGTGGCTATGATCCGCAGACTATCGACATCGGCGCCTCGATCGCCTGCAGCGGCGTATGCCTGACCGTGGTCGCACGCGGCGAGGAGGGCAAGCGCGCCTGGTTCGACGTCGAAGCCGCCGCCGAGACGCTGCGGATGACCACGGTCGGCGATTGGCAGCGGGGCACGCGCATCAATCTCGAACGCGCGCTCAAGGTCGGCGACGAGCTCGGCGGGCACATCGTCGCCGGCCACGCCGACGGCCTCGCGACCGTGATTGCGCGCGAGGATTTGACCGACATGGCGCGGTTCACGTTTCGCGCGCCGGCGGAGCTTGCCCGTTTCATCGCAACGAAGGGTTCGGTCGCGCTCGACGGGGTATCGCTGACCGTCAACGAGGTTGCGGGCGACACCTTCTCGGTGCTGATCATTCCGCATACGCTCAAGTCCACGACGCTCGGCCGGCTCGGCGCCGGCGACGCGGTCAATCTCGAGGTCGACCTGATGGCCCGCTATGCGGCGCGGTTGATGGAGCGCGCGTAGACCGCCGATCGCGCTCACTTGCTTCCGACCCGATCCGCTTGGTACGACCACCCCGACACTGGAGATGGGTCATGGCCGAGCCGCGCCGCTCCGCCGGCAAGGACGCGTCCGATCGCGATTCGAGCAATCTCAAGGGCGCGCGCATCCTCGTCGTGGAGGCGCGCTTCTATGAGGACATCGCCGACGCCTTGCTCGCGGGCGCCACGCGTGCGCTGCAAGAAGCAGGCGCGATCTTCGAGCGCGTCAGCGTGCCGGGCTCGCTCGAAGTGGCGCCTGCCATCGCGATCGCGCTCGATGCCGCCGAGCGCTCGGGCCGGCCGTACGAGGGCGCGGTCGCGCTCGGCTGCGTCATTCGCGGCGAGACGCTGCATTTCGAGATCGTGTCGCAGGAATCGGCGCGCGCGCTGCTCGAGCTTTCGCTCGCGCGCCGGCTGCCCATCGGCAACGGCATCCTCACCGTCGACACCGACACCCAGGCTTGGGCGCGCGCGCGCCCGGAGGAGGCTGACAAAGGCGGCGATGCCGCGCGCGCCGCACTTTCGCTCGTGCGGCTAAAACGCCGCCTGGCCGCGGGTTGACCCATGGTCCGCGACGGCGCGCGCAAGGATGAACGCAAAGCCAATCGCCGCGGCGCGGCGCGGCTCGCGGCGGTGCAGGCGCTCTACCAGATGGATATCGCCGGCACGGGGCTCAACGACATTCTTGCCGAGTTCGAGAGCCATTGGATCGGCCGTGAGGTCGAAGGTGCGCAATATCTGCCGGCCGAGGCGGCCTTCTTCCGCGACGTGGTGTCGGGCGTGGTGCGCGAGCAGCGCAGCCTCGATCCGCTGGTCGACAAGGTGCTGGCGCAGGGCTGGCCGCTCAAGCGCATCGAAGCGATCTTGCGCGCGGTGCTGCGCGCGGGCGCCTACGAGCTTGGCCATCGCAGCGACGTGCCTGCGCGTGTCGTCGTCTCCGAATACGTCGACGTCGCCAATGCCTTCGTCGACAGGGACGAGACCGGGATGGTCAACGCCGTGCTCGACCAGATCGCACGGCAGTTTCGTGCCGGCGAGTTCGCGTCGTCCACGCGCTGACGCGCTATCGCCTTCATCGCTTGATTGGCAAAGTCGAGGTGGATTTGAGGCTTTGCCCAAATCAGTGCATTGCGAACGGCAAGGCGCTGGGGCTGCGGAAATTCGATGACGAATTCCAAGCGATCTCGTCGACCGCAAGGTGGTATTCGGGCACGCGCTCGAGAAAACGCTTCATTGCGACCGCAGTAACGAGCCGCGCCATTTGGCTGCCGAGGCAGAAGTGCTTGCCGGCGCCAAAGCCGAGATGGCCTTGCGGGTGACGATCGATGTCGTAGACATCCGGGTTGGGAAACTTCCGCCAATCGCGATTGCCGGAGCCGAATGCAAGCGCCACTTTGTCGCCAACGTGCATTGTTTCCCCGTGCAGCTCGATCTCGCGCATGACCGTGCGCTTGAAACGCTGCGCCGAGGTGTTGAAGCGCAGCGACTCCTCGATCGCCGGTTCGACCAGCGCGGGGTTAGCGACGATGCGGCGGCGTGCATCGGGATGATCGTGCAGATTAAGCGCGAACATGCTCATGAAACTCGAGAGCGATTCCACTCCCGCCATGACGAAGGTCGCCGTCGTGAGCACGACCTCGCGCTCGCTCAATCGGTCGCCGTCGATCTCGGCTTCGGCGAGATGGGTGATGAGGTCGTCGGTCGCCTTCGCGCGGCGCATCGCCACCTCGGCGGTGAGGAAGTCGCTGAGCTCCTTGAAGGCGGCGATGTGCTCCGGGTTGCGGCCTTTCACGGACTTGTCGGTGGAGACCGCGAGAATGACCTTGCGCCTGATGTCGGCATGGTCGCGCGCTGGCAGGCCCATGGTGCGGAAGAGCACGCCGACCGTGATTTGGCTGGAGAAATCGTTGATGAACTCGAACTCCTTTCTCTCGCATATGCGCACGAGCGCGCGGTCTGCAATATCGAGAGTGGGTGCAATGAACTGCTCGACGTTCTTGCGCGCGAACGCGGCTTGGCTCAGCGCCCGCAACCGATCGTGGCGGGGCGGGTCGGTCGTTCCCAAGGTTGCGCCAGCGCGGCCGGGAAGCTCGTCGATCATGTTGCCTTGCGACGAGGAGAAGGTTTCCCAATCGCGCGTCGCCTGCACGATGTCGTCGTAGCGGGAGAGGATCCAGAGCTTGCCGCTGTCGCTCCAGTAGCAGGGATATTGCTCGCGCAGGATTTCGTAGTACGGAAAGGGATCGGCATCGATTTCCGGCGAATAGAGATCGAATGCTTCCATCATGCGGCCCGGGAAATCTTGCTTAGTTTTGGATTTGGCCAAGGCTATCATGGCAGGTGAGAGGCGTCACTTGAACGATGATTTGGGCGGTCGATCGCGATGAGCAAGGACAGCGCAGCGCAGTCCGGCGAGGAGCGCCTGATCGCGCGCTATTTCGCGCCGCTCGCCCAACATCCCGGCGCCTTTGGGCTCGCCGACGACGCCGCAGTGATCGCGCCGCCTGCGGGTTGCGATCTCGTGCTCAAGACCGACGGGATCGTCGGCGGCGTGCATTTCTTTCCCGATGATCCGCCCGAGATGGTGGCGAAAAAGGCGCTGCGGGTGAATCTTTCCGACCTCGCGGCAAAAGGCGCAAAGCCGCTCGGATTTCTGCTCACTCTGGCGCTGCCCGAGGAGATCGGCGATGCCTGGCTTGCGCCGTTTGCGCGCGGGCTCGGCGCGGATGCGCAAGCCTTCGGCTGCCCCCTGTTGGGCGGTGACACCGACCGCACGGGCGGGCCGATCACGATTTCAATTGCGGCGATCGGCGCGGTGCCGAAGGGCCGGATGCTGCGTCGCGCCGGCGCCAAAGCGAGCGACCGCGTGGTGGTCACCGGCACGATCGGCGACGCCGCGCTCGGCTTGCTGCTGCGACGCGATGTTTCCGCCGCCGAGCGCTGGAGACTTGCTCCCGAGGCGCGCAACAGCCTCGAGGCCCGTTATCTCCTGCCGCAGCCGCGCACCGCTATCGCCGAAATTCTCCGCGCGCACGCTTCTGCGGCGATGGACGTTTCCGACGGCCTCGCGGGCGATCTCGCCAAGCTCTGCCGCGCCTCCGGTGTCGCAGCCGAAATCGCGGTGGCGCGCGTTCCGCTCTCCGACGGCGCGTGCGCCGCGCTCGCCAAGGAGCCCGCGCTGATCGAAACGGTCCTCACCGGCGGTGACGACTATGAAGTCGTGGCATGCGTGCCGGCCGGCAAGGTCGAGGCATTGCGCCAGCAAGCTTCGGCGGCCGGCGTCGCGGTCACCGAGATCGGCGCCGTGACGGCAGGGCAGGGGGACGCGCGCTTTCTAGGGCCCGACGGTCAGCCGCTCGTATTTCGGCAACCCTCGTTCAGCCATTTCTGAGCATCCAGGCCGCGATCGTGGTCATCGCTTCGGTCTTCGGCCGCAGAGCGCTTGGCGGGCGAGACCGAGGTCGCGCGCCTCGTTGCCTTGCTATAATGACGAGCGAAAGGGCAAGGGCACCTCATGCACGACACGACTGCTTTGGTTCGGCCGGCCGCGAACGACTACACGCCAGCCGACAATCCGCGCTTCGTCAAGCTGCATCGGCGCTTTCCGACCGTCGCTTATCTGCGCCGCTATGCCCGCCGGCACGTGCCTAGCTTCGCCTTTGAATACATGGATGGCGGCGCGGGTGCCGACGGCGGTATCGCCCGCAACTGGAGCGCGCTCGATGCGGTCGAGCTCGTGCCGCGCTACGGCGTCACCACGGCCTTGCCGCCGGTCGATATCGAACTGTTCGGCAGACGCTACTCCGCGCCGATCGGCGTGGCCCCCATGGGAGGCCCCTCCATCGTCTGGCCCGGTGCCGACCAATATCTCGCCACCGCGGCGCAGCGCGCGCGTGTGCCCTATACGCTCGGCCTCGTCGGCGGCATGACCGTCGAGCGCGCAGCCGAGATCGCGCCCGACGTGCTGTGGTTCCAGCTCTATCGCTGCTTCCGCAACGAGCACGCCATCGGCTTCGATCTTGTTCGCCGCGCCGAAGCCGTCGGAGTGCATGTCCTGGTCCTCACCGCCGATGTGCCGGTGCGCACCACGCGCCCGCGCGAGGTTGCGGCCGGCATTACCTCGCCGTTTCGGCCGGATCTGCGCATGCTCGCCGGCATTCTCACCTCGCCCGGCTACCTCGGATCGCTGTGGAAACATGGGCAGCCACGCTTTGGCAATCTCAAGCCCTACACCGCCGACACCGTGGACGTGGACGAGGTTGCAGCCTTCGTGCGACGCGAGATGGGCGGCGCCTTCACTTGGGACGAGGTCGCGCGCTATCGCGAGCGCTGGAAGCGTCCATTGGTGATCAAGGGGATCCTCCACCCGGCCGACGCGGAAAGGTGCGTGTCGCTCGGAGTCGACGGCATCGTGGTGTCGAACCACGGCGGACGCCAGGTCGAAGCCTTGCCCGCGCCCATCGACGTGCTTCCGGCCATTGCCCGCGCCGTCGGCGGCCGCGCGACCGTGATGCTGGACAGCGGCGTGCGCTCGGGGCTCGACGTGGTGCGAGCGCTCGCGCTCGGGGCCGATGCCGCGTTCGCCGGCAAAGCCTTTCTGTGGGGCCTTGGCGCGCTCGGCGCGGAAGGTCCACTCCACGTGATCGATCTCATGATCGACGAGATGCGTTCGGCCGTCGGCCAGCTTGGCGCCCATCGGCTTAGCGATCTGAGAAAGCTAGATATTCGGCACGAAAACGCTATCGGTTTCGAGGCCAAATGAGGCTGCGGTAGCTCGCCTGTTCGCAGAGCCCGCCATTCGCTACTGGATAGAGAAGAACCGAGCCGACGTCGCCGAACAGGCGCGCATCGAGGACGCCACGCTAAGCACCTTTACGGCATCCTAGGGTCGTAGGAGCTTACGCTCGCAAAGGGTGCCAAGTAATAGCTCTCGCGGGGTGGGGGATAGGGCCAATGGGTAGTACGCACGAGGAGCCTTACGGGACGCACGAGGAGCCTTACGGGATAGCCCGTCGAGTACGGCTGCGGCGCGTAGTAGTACGGCGAGCTATAGCCGTAATATGAGCCATAGCCGTATCCGGCCACTCCAGCCGCTGCGGCTGCATAAGCCGCGCGGCGGTATGTCCTGCGGTAGACCCTTCGATGGACGCCCGCAGTGCTTGTTCCGGCATTAGCGCGCGAGAGAGATACCTCATCTTGCGGCCACTGCAGCGAAAAGGGAGCCACAGTCAGCAAGGCGGCACCGCCGATAATTCCAAGCATACCGAGCTTTTTCATGATTTGTCTCCGACCTCCAAAGGCACATTCCAAGGCACAAAGGCACCAATGTTCAAAAATCAAATCGGGGCAAGGTGTTGCAAAAGTCGGGCGCCGCCGCGGTAGGAGATTTGGTCACCGTCGGGAAGTTTTGATGCCCCCGCCGGTCGAAAAACGAGCCTTGCCACTCTATCAGCAAACGCGACCGCTCAGGGAGCAGCGTAGGCGCTCGCCAGCGATTGCACGGTCCCTCGCACCCTTCTCCAAAATCGTCGCCGTTCCTGCCGGATCAGGTTGCGCTGACGGACAAACAACGGCACCCGGATGAGACAGCAAATACCGCAATTCTGCTTCATGGTTAGGTGGCTGCGGGAACCTGATGCACCCCGTTTGGGCCTGAACTTGGATCGGCGCAATCAGGGTAGCGATAGTAAAGCCTAGAAATGCAAGACGTTTCATCGCAGAGCTCCTTCGACTTGATCGTTACGAGGCTGCTGTGAAATCAAAGCAGCCTATCTTTAATCATAGACGCCGACAGGCTTTGTGAGGTACGTCACCACGGTATGGGTCATTGGGCACTCACAGCTAGAGGGTCGCTTCGCCTCGAAGGGCCGAAGCGCTGTTTCGTGTTTGGGGCACCCATTCAAATGCAACGGCCCTGCCGCGCTTCGGCGGCTTCGGGGCCTGGGCCGCGGCTGGCGCGGGTCCTACTTCGAGGGTCAAAGCGGAGAGCCTATCGTCGGCCGGGCTCGCGCGGTCGCATCTACCACGGCTGCTCTTGCTGTGGTTGCTGCTCTCGCTGACGGCTCTTGGCTGCGCGCTGGCGCTCGCGTGCGGCCAGGCTGCGGGTCTGCGTGACGCCAATTTACACTGGTTCGGGTTGTGATCGACGAGATGAAATCGGCATTCGGCCAGATCGGCGCGTTGCGCCCGGCGCAAGCACGCTCGGCAGTGATCCGCCATCCGGGTGCGTTGCACTTCTGATCTGCGTTGCGTGCACTGGCTTGTGCTCGGATCCGCCGCTAACAAAAGTCTACGCGAATCCCGTTTGGGAGAAAGGAGGATGTCGGCTCTTGCTCAACCAGTCGCGGACGCGGCGGCGGGCGATCGCCTCGCCCGGCGCAACGCGCTGGTGCTGGCGGTGACGCAGGCGCTCGCGGGAGGCAACAGCACGGTGTTGGTCGCGACCGCCGGCATCGTCGGAACCATGCTTGCGCCGGACAAGAGTTTGGCCACGCTTCCGATCAGCATTTACGTCCTCGGCATGTGGATGGGGACGCTGCCGCTCGGTGCGCTGGCGCGGCGCCTGGGCAGGCGCGACGCGCTGCAGATCGGCACCGTCTGCGGCGTGCTTACCGGATTGATTTGCTGCGTCGCCGTACTGCAAGGCTCGTTTCTCCTTCTCAATGTTGGCGCCGTGTTCAGCGGCCTTTACGCCTCGGCCCATCAGTCCTATCGCTTCGCCGCCGCCGATACTGCGAGCGAGGCGTTCCGGCCGAAGGCGATTTCATGGGTCCTGTTTGGCGGCGTCGTTGCCGGCGTCGTCGGACCACAACTCGTCATCGTGACCCAGGATCTGTGGCCGCCCTACCTCTTCGCCGCGACCTATATCGGCCAGGCCGCGCTCGCCCTGATCTCGGCCGGCGTGCTGATGTTCATGAACATACCGAAGCCGCCGGCACGCTCAGCGGCGGGTGACGGTCGCCCGCTGGGCGAGATCGCAAAGCAGCCGCGCTTCGTCGTGGCGGTCGCCTGCGGGGTTGCAACCTATTCCATGATGAATCTGGTGATGACCTCGGCGCCGCTCGCCATGGTCATGTGCAATCATTCGGTCACCGACGCGACGCTCGGCTTGCAATGGCACGTGCTCGGCATGTATGCGCCGAGCTTCGCCACCGGCGCCCTTATGTCCCGCTTCGGGCTGGAACGGATCACCGGGGCGGGCCTCGCCCTCATCATCGTCTCCGCCGTGATCGGGATCGCCGGGATTTCGCTCTGGCATTTCTGGATCGCTCTTGCCCTGCTCGGCGTGGGCTGGAATTTCGCGTTCATCGGCGCGACCACCATGGTGACCCACTGCCATCGGCCGAACGAACGCAACAAGGTGCAGGCCTTCAACGATTTTCTCGTCTTCGGCTCGATGGCGATCGGCTCATTCTCCTCCGGGGCGCTGTTGGTGAGCTTCGGATGGAGCATGGTGAACGGGGTCGTGTTCCCGGTGGCGCTGGCGGCAACTGCGCTGCTCGTCTGGGGCGTCCTGCGCGGCCGCAGGCAGGCCGCGTGATGCCGGCGACGACGGTATCATTCGACCGAAGATCGATGGGGCTGATCCCCTTACGCGCTCGAGCGCATGACAGCGACCGAGGTCGCGATGCGCACAATGCCGCCGCGCCGACCAGCCGTTAAGCAAGCGAAACACTGGGCCTACGAGCCGCCTTGCTGCTGAAATCGAAAAGCTGCATCTTGAGCCGAGAGGTGAAGGCGAGCGCAAGCGCTGCAAAGAAATGGCGCCGGCAGCCTTCGAGCCAGCCCGAGGATTCACTGACTGAGGAGCAAGCAATGAAAATGGTACTGAGTGCGATTGCCATGTCGGCAGCTATGGTCGCAACCGACGCGTCGGCCCAAGGCGTGAATCTGACGGGCCCATATCGGTGCGTCGCGGGTTGCGCATCGGCTCGACCGGGCCTCGCCTTCGTCACCCAGAACGGTTGGGAGCTCAACCTGGTCAACGAGGTCGGCGAGCCATCCCGAGGCTGGGTGGATTACCCGGGTCGCCTGTGGATTGCCCGGGCCAATCTCGGCGCGATCTATTCCCCGGACGGCATGACCATTCAGTTCGATAACGGAACGATCTGGCAGCGCGCCCTGGAAGCGCCGCCACCTCCGCCGCGTCGGCGGCGCCGGTAAACGCGGGGGGCGCGCGCGGTTAATCTTTGACCACGCCGGAGTTTCGGGACATATTGAACTGGAGACGCGCGTCGGCGTTGAACGAGGAGCGGCGGGCGCGCGTAAACCCGGAAAAGGCCGGCCATGACTGGTGATTTGCGTCAGCAGCCCAGGTGCGCTGGACGTATCGCATTTCTGAAACTGGCGGTCGTTGCGGTCATTGCGGGGGCCGCCCTGATGTCCGCTTGCAGCCAGCCCTCGGATTCGCAACAGACGGCGGCACAGCAGCAGCAGCAGGCGGCCGATGAGCAGACGCGCAAGGAGGCCGACGAGAAGGCCTGGGCCGACGCCGAGAAGACCGGCACCGTCGCAGCCTATACGGCGTATCTGCAGAACTTCGGCGCCGGCGCGCACGTATCGGAGGCGAGCCAACGCATCGTCGCGCTCAACGAACAGGCCCGCAAAGCGGCGGACGAGAAGGCCTGGGCCGATGCCGAGAAGGCCGGCACCGCCGCGGCCTATACGGCATATATTCAAAATTTCGGCGGCGGCGCGCACGCCGCCCAGGCGCGCCAGCGCATCGCCGAGCTAAGTCGCAAGGAGGCGGACGACAAGGCGTGGGCCGACGCAGTACGCGCCGGTACCGCCGCGGCTTTCACCGCGTATACTCAGAACTTCAGCGCCGGCGCGCACGTGGCCGAGGCGCGCCAGCGGCTTGCCGCGCTCGATGAGCAAGCCCGCAAGGACGCGGACGACAAGGCTTGGGCCGACGCCGAGAAGGTCGGCACCGCCGCGGCATTCACCGGCTATGTTCAGAAGTTCGGCTCAGGTGCGCACGTGGCCGAGGCGCGCCAGCGGCTTGCCGCGCTCGATGAGCAAGCCCGCAAGGACGCGGAAGAGAAGGCCTGGGCCGAAGCTGAGAAGGCCGGCACCGCCGCGGCATTCACTGGCTATGTTCAGAAGTTCGGCTCCGGCGCGCACGTGGCCGAGGCGCGCCAGCGCGTTGCCGCGCTCGAGACGCAAGGGCGCAGGGAGGTGCCGAGTATCGATATTCAAAAAACCTGCCAGGCTGCTGCCGGTGCGATGGTCAGCCTGATGGGCGGCACCACGACCGAGCAGGATGTCAACGCGTGCCTCGACTCCGAGCAAAAGGCGCGCGATCAGATCGTCAAGGACCGGGCGACCTATTCCGCCGCCGACAAAAAGCAGTGCATGCGCACGGATAACTACCTCCCAAGCTACGTGGAGTGGCTCACTTGCCTCGAGATGGAACGGGACGTGAGAAAGATGGAGCGACCCGAGCAGTTCGGGGCGGGTCCCTGGACGCTGCCGAAGGTGAGGCCCGCCATCAACACCGCCGGGCGCTGAGAACCCAATAAAAGCCGGCATTTTCGAACGTTGCGTCGCGGGGCCGTTTTTGGCAATGTCCGCGCCGCTTCAGGCCGCGCCGTGGGCGACACATCAGGCATGGCTTAAGCGACGGCCGGGCAGTTCGCCCGGCCTGCTTCGTCAACCGGGGTTTCAACAATGACCGCTCTTTGGCTGATCGTCCTTTGCGGCGTGCTCGCCATCCTCTACGCCGTTTGGGCGATCCGGTCTGTGCTCGCGGCTGATCCGGGCACCGCGCGGATGCAGGAGATCGCATCGGCGGTGCGCGAAGGCGCGCAGGCCTATCTCAAGCGCCAATACACCACCATCGGCGTGGTCGGCATCGTGATCTTCGTCATCCTCGCCTATTTCCTCGGCTCCTCAGTGGCGGTTGGATTCTTGATCGGCGCGGTGCTCTCGGGCGCAGCCGGCTTCATCGGCATGAACGTATCGGTGCGCGCCAACGTGCGCACCGCCCAGGCGGCGATCCGTTCGCTCGCGGATGGGCTCGAACTGGCATTCAAGGCGGGCGCTATCACCGGGCTGCTGGTCGCCGGCCTGGCGCTGCTTGGCGTCACGCTCTATTTCGGTTTTCTCATCGGCACGCGCCACATGGCGCCCAACGATCGCACCGTCATCGACGCGCTCGTGGCGCTCGGCTTCGGCGCGTCGCTGATCTCGATCTTCGCTCGTCTTGGCGGCGGCATCTTCACCAAGGGCGCAGACGTGGGCGGCGACCTCGTCGGCAAGGTCGAGGCCGGCATTCCCGAGGATGATCCGCGCAATCCCGCGACCATCGCCGACAATGTGGGCGACAATGTCGGCGATTGCGCCGGCATGGCGGCCGACCTGTTCGAGACCTATGCGGTGACGACGGTCGCTACCATGGTGCTGGCGGCGATCTTTTTTCGCACCGCCGGCGCCGACGTGCTTCTCAAGATGATGACCTATCCCCTCGCCATCGGCGGGATCTGCATCATCACGTCCATCATCGGCACGTTCTTCGTCAGGCTCGGCGCGAGCCAATCGATCATGGGCGCGCTCTACAAGGGCCTCATCGTCACCGGGGTGCTCTCGCTTGCGGGCGTAGCGCTGGTAACGCATCTTCTGGTTGGCTTCGGCACCGTGCCGGGGCAGTCCTATTCCGGCACGTCTCTCTTCATCTGCGGCGTGGTCGGCCTCGTCGTGACCGGGCTGATCATTTGGATCACCGAATACTACACCGGCACGCATTTCCGGCCGGTGCAGTCGATCGCCAAGGCCTCCGTCACCGGCCACGGCACCAACGTCATCCAAGGGCTGGCGATCTCGCTCGAAGCAACGGCGCTGCCTGCAATCGTCATCATCGCCGGCATCTTGACCAGCTATAAGCTCGCCGGCCTGTTCGGGATCGCGGTCGCCGTGACGACGATGCTTTCGCTAGCCGGCATGGTGGTGGCGCTCGACGCCTTCGGTCCGGTCACCGACAATGCCGGCGGTATCGCGGAGATGGCGGGATTGCCTAAGGAGGTGCGCAAATCGACCGACGCGCTCGACGCCGTCGGCAACACCACCAAGGCGGTGACCAAGGGCTATGCCATTGGTTCGGCTGGCCTCGGCGCGCTCGTTCTGTTCGCGGCTTACAACGAGGATTTGAGATTCTTCATCGCCAGTGGGGCGAGCAATCCGTACTTCCAGGGCGTCCAGCTCGATTTCTCGTTGAACAACCCCTACGTCGTCGTCGGGCTCTTATTCGGAGGGCTGCTGCCCTATCTGTTCGGCGCCTTGGGCATGACGGCAGTCGGCCGCGCGGCGTCTGCGATCGTGGAGGAGGTGCGCCGGCAGTTTCGCGAGAAGCCGGGCATCATGCAGGGCAGCGATAAGCCCGATTACGGTCGTGCCGTCGATCTCCTCACCAAGGCGGCGATCAAGGAGATGATCGTTCCCTCACTGCTGCCGGTACTCTCGCCGATCGTGGTCTATTTCCTGATCTACTGGATCGCCGGCGGCGGCTTGGCCGGCAAGTCGGCGGCATTTTCCGCGGTCGGTGCGATGCTGCTCGGCGTGATCGTCACCGGCCTGTTCGTCGCGATTTCGATGACCTCGGGCGGCGGCGCCTGGGACAATGCCAAGAAGTATATCGAGGACGGCCACTACGGCGGCAAGGGTTCGGAGCCGCACAAGGCGGCCGTGACCGGCGACACGGTTGGGGACCCCTACAAGGACACGGCCGGTCCCGCCGTCAATCCGATGATCAAGATCACCAATATCGTGGCGCTCTTGTTGCTCGCCGTGCTCGCCCACTGGCGCTGATGCCCGCGGTGGGAAGGGTGGTTCGCACCGCGCCCAGTTGGATGGCGTGATGCCCTAACGCCGCAGCTCACTGCGGTGGCGCATCACTGCTTCACAGGGTTTAGAAAATCTTGAACAGCGCGTTGAGATAGGCGACATCCTTGCCGCCGGTCGGCGTAGCGCGGCTGACAAAGTCAAAGACCTTGCCGTCCTTGAGACCGTAGTTGGCGAGACGCTCCACTCGCCGATTCTTGTCGAAATACACGGCCACGACCCGCTGGTCGACGACCCGTTGTGGCATGAAGCCGATCGAGCGCTCCGCGCGCTGGGAAACATAATAAAACGCCTCGCCGCTCACCGTCGCGACGGTTGATGGCGTGCCGAGCACGATCAAGACTTGTTCTTGGGTGGAGCCGATCGGGAGCTGCTCGAGCGCCCCTTCGGGCACGATGTAGCCGCGTTGATAGGTCTCCGAAAAGCAGCCGCCGAGCAGCATGCAAAATGCCACCGTCACCGCGATGCGGGCCGCCGCTATGCGGAACGAACGGATCGGTCCATTCATGCAGCTCATGATCCCCCTGTCATGGTCGCAGGCGCTGGCGCATCGACGTCGTCGGCGTTATCACGTTTTCCCTGTCGGTCCCTGCATCGGGCCTGCGCGGCCGAGCTAACACGATGATATTGAAGTTGTTTCGCCGCACCCCGCAGGAAGGTACCATCGCGTGTCTCTATGGCACGATCGTGGCACAGGCGCGCCTGCCCGCCTTTTACCAAATCTATGGTGTGCCAGATACGGTTAACGGCCGACTGGAGATGATCATGCTGCATACCGTGCTGTTTCTGCGTCGCCTGGAGGGCGCGGCGGCGCCCAGCCGCGCGCTCGGTCAAGGGCTGTTTGACCGGTTCTGCCAGGATATGGACGACAGCATGCGCGAAATGGGTGTGGGCGATCTCGCGGTGCCGCGAAGCATGCGCCGGATCGGAGAGGCTTTCTATGGCCGGCAGGCAGCCTATGGGGTGGCGCTGGACGCGCCCGACGACGGGCTGCTTGCCGCGGCCTTGCAACGCAATGTATTTGCCGACGGGTCGGAACCCGGGCTGGCCTGCCGGCTGGCGGTCTATGTACGCGAAGCCGCGCGTTCGCTTGCCGCGCAGGATGGATTCGAGCGCTCGCGACTCGCATTTCCCGATCCCGAACAGGTGCTGCTGTGCGCGCGAGGGACGAGGATAGCGCAATGACCAGGCCCGAACGCATGTCCAAACGTCCTTGGAGCGTTCCGCTTGCACTCAGCGATGTGCCCGACAGCGGGCGCCACTTCGATCTCGTCGCCGATGAGCAGGCGCGCAACGCGGTCGCCAAACACGCCGGGCTCTCCGCCTTGCCACGGCTCGAGGCGAGCTTCGACGTCACGTTGCATGGGCGCGGCGGCTTGCATGTGCTCGGCCGGGTCTCGGCCACTGTCGGCCAAACCTGCGTGGTCACGCTCGAGCCGCTCGAGAACGAGGTCGACGAAGCGATCGACCTCGTCTTCGCCCCCGGCGGGGCGCTGCCACTGGTCGCTGGCGGGGAGGTGGAGGTGCCGGCCGTCGATGAGCCGGAAGTGCTGGTTGGCGGCGTGATCGATCTCGGCGCGATCGCGACCGAATTTTTAATCCTCGGCCTCGATCCATATCCGCGCAAGCCGGACGCCACCTTCGAGGCCTCGGCGGTCGGCGACGATGCAGCTCATCCATTCGCGGCGCTTGCCGCGCTGAAAAAAGGGCAGGGCGGGGAGGAGCGGTGATTGTCCGCCCCCCTGTTGTGGCTCCCGTCGAGACGGTATTGTCGCGACATGCCCCATAAAGTCCGCATCGCGCTCGACGCCATGGGGGGTGACCATGGGGCAGCGGTGGTCGTTCCGGGCGCCGAACTGTCACTCAGCCGCCATCCCGATATCGAATTCTTTCTGTTCGGCGACCGCGCGGCCGTAGAGCCGCTTCTCGACGCCCGTCCGCAACTCAAGGCGGCCTCGCATCTGGTGCACACCGAGGTCGTGGTCCAAATGCACGACAAGCCCAGTCAGGCGCTGCGCAAGGGGCGGCGGAAATCCTCGATGTGGCTTGCCGTCGATGCGGTGAAGAAAGGCGAGGCGGATGTTGCCGTCTCCGCCGGCAATACCGGCGCGTTGATGGCCATGGCGAAGATCGACCTGCGAACCATGGCGGGGATCAACCGCCCGGCGATTGCCGCCCTGTGGCCGACGCTCAAGGGCGAGTCCGTCGTGCTCGATCTCGGCGCCTCGATCGGCTCCGACGCCGAGCACCTGGTCGAGCTCGCCGCCATGGGCAGTGCCATGGCGGGGGTGTTATTCGGTCTCGACCGGCCGACGGTGGGGCTCCTCAATATCGGGGTTGAGGAGGTGAAAGGGCTTGAAGCGGTGCGTGAGGCCGGTCAAATGCTGCGCGCGGGGGAGTGGCCGCAATTCGAATATGCCGGCTTCGTCGAAGGTGACGATATCGGCAAGGGAACCGTGGATGTGGTGGTGACCGAGGGCTTTTCCGGCAATATCGCGCTTAAGACCGCCGAGGGCACCGCGCGCCAGCTCGGCCAATACCTCAAGCACGAGATGGACCGCACGCTGGCGAGGAGGCTCGGCTACCTTTTGGCGCGCGGCGCATTCCGCGCGCTTGGCAACAAGATGGATCCACGCAAGTCGAATGGCGGTGTTTTCCTCGGCCTCAACGGGATCGTGATCAAGAGCCACGGTGGCACCGATGCCGAGGGCTTCGCCTACGCCGTCGATCTCGGCTACGACATGGTGCGCCACGAATTGCTTGCCAAGATCGGCCACAGCCTCACGCGTCACCACAGCGAGGTAATTCCGGCGCGCGCCGTCGGGGGAGCGGCTTCGTGACCATGCTGCGGTCCGTGGTGCTTGGCTGCGGCAGCTATCTGCCGAGCCGAGTCCTCACCAATGCCGAATTGTCGCGGATGGTGGACACCTCCGACGAATGGATCATGCAACGCACCGGCATTCGCGAGCGGCGCATCGCGGCAAAGGGGGAAACCACTTCGGACATGGCGCTTGCCGCCGCGCACGCGGCGCTTGCCGCCGCCGGCGTCGAGGCGCAATCGATCGACTTGATCGTGCTCGCGACGTCCACCCCCGACAATACCTTTCCTGCGACCGCGGTCTCCGTCCAAGCCGGTCTCGGCATTACCCGCGGTGCCGCCTTCGATTTGCAGGCGGTGTGCTCGGGCTTCGTCTTCGGGCTTGCGACCGTCGACGGTCTGTTCAAGACCGGCGCGTTCGAGCGTGCATTGGTGATAGGGGCGGAGACCTTTTCACGTATCCTCGATTGGAGCGACCGCACCACTTGCGTGCTGTTCGGCGACGGCGCTGGCGCGGTCGTGGTGGAGGCGCAACGGGAGGCCGGCACGCGCGAAGACCGCGGCATCCTCAGCGCGCACCTGCGCTCGGATGGGCGCCACAAGGCCAAGCTCTACGTCGATGGCGGTCCGTCCTCGACGCAAACCGTTGGCCATCTTCGCATGGAAGGGCGCGCGGTCTTCAAGCACGCGGTGGCGATGATCACCGACGTGATCGAGGATGCCTTCAAGGCTACCGGCTACACCGCCGACGATATCGACTGGTTTGTGCCGCACCAGGCCAACCAGCGCATCATCGACGACAGCGCGAGGAAGCTCGGCATCGCGCCGGAAAAGGTGGTCACGACGGTGGAAAAGCACGGCAACACGTCGGCGGCCTCGATTCCGCTTGCGCTGGCGGTGGCGGTCGCGGACGGCCGCATCAAACGCGGCGATCTTGTCATGCTGGAAGCCATGGGCGGGGGCTTCACCTGGGGGTCGGTGCTGCTGCGGTGGTGACACGGGATAATTGAAATCTTCCTCTCACGCCCGTTGACCGCTTCGGCCCAAGCTAATATCGTCTGATAATTCAGAGAGATATCTTTGATCGCCGAAGGCGGGGCTGGCGATGACGGGAAAAACGGTCACACGCGCTGACTTGTGCGAGGCGGTCTACCAGAAGGTAGGATTGTCGCGTACCGAATCGGCCACGCTCGTCGAACTCGTTTTGAAGGAAATCACCGACTGTCTCGAGCGTGGCGAGACGGTGAAGCTGTCGTCGTTCGGCTCGTTCGTGGTGCGCAAGAAGGGCCAAAGAATCGGGCGTAATCCGAAGACCGGCAAGGAAGTGCCGATTTCGCCGCGGCGCGTGATGGTGTTCAAGCCATCCGCGATCCTCAAGCAGCGCATCAACGCCGATTCCGACGCACGAAAATAGCGTAATTCACGGCTGAGGGGAGCAAAGCGGCGGTGGACAAGGCACCGGACGCATTCCGGACCATCAGCGAAGTGGCGGAGCAGCTCGACGTTCCGCAACACGTGCTGCGGTTCTGGGAAAGCCGCTTCCGCGAGATCAGGCCGATGAAGCGCGGCGGCGGGCGCCGCTACTATCGCCCCGATGACCTCGATCTTCTGCGCGGCATTCGCCATCTCCTCTATGGCGAGGGCTACACCATCCGTGGCGTCCAGCGTCTGCTGCGCGAGCAGGGCGTGCGCTTCGTGCAGAATGTCTGGCAACCGGGCGCCCCACAGCCGACCCGCCAGCCGGCCGAGGAGGATGACGCAGTCGCGGAGACCGAGGCGGCCGAGGATGCAGCCGCGCTGCGTTTGCCGTTGTTGCGCGGGGCTGGGGGCCACGAACGACCGCAGAGTTCCGAAGATCAGCACGCCGACGCGGCGCGCGCGATGGCGCCGTCGGCGGGCGGGCTGGCGCGCAAGGACGTGCAGAAATTGCAGGCTGCGCTCCACGATCTGACCGAGTGCCGCCGGCTTCTGGATGCGGCGCTGGCGGAAAAAATCTAAAGCGTTGCATGCATCGATCGGGGGTGCGTCGGGTTGACGCTCGCCGGCTTTTCGCTTGCCGGAGCGCTCTTGCGGGGGCGCTGCTCACTGGCGCCAAAGGCGGCCATGGACTAAGGTTCAAGGCGGGATATTGGCCGACGCGAATCCGCCGTCGAACCGATTGAAACAATGCGAACGCGGTTCGACCAAAAAAGCGTGGAGAGAAACGCAATGATCATCTGGCGAAATGTCGCTGCCGCGCTCGCGTGCGCGCCGCTGTTGCTCGCTGCTACAGCCCATGGGCAAGACGGCGCTCAGCAGAGCGCGCAACATCCCGGACGCAGCGTGGTGATGAGCAAGTGCTTCCAGTGCCATACCGATGCGATGTTTCGCGACCAGCGGCAGGATCGCCGCGGATGGGAGGCCGCGATCTATCGCATGATCGGACGCGGCGGGTTGTGGACGCAAGAAGAGATCAGGCTGATGGCCGATTACCTCGGCAACGATTTCGGGCCCACTTCCAAGCCGGCGAGCGCCCCATCGAGATAATTACGGCGCGTTGATCGCGTCGCGTCCGCAATCCAAGGAGCGAACAATGCGAGAGCTGGTTGCGCGATATTTGTCGCAGGGAGTTTCGCGGCGCGGTTTCGTCGGCGGCCTGACCAAGGTCGGCCTCACCGCGACTGCCGCCCAATCGGTGCTGACCGCTGTCGCGTCGGTGAGCCCCGGCCATGCGCAAGGCGCCGGTTCGCCCGGAGACTCGGCTCCGGCCGCCCCCGCACCAGCGCCTGCGGCGACTGCTCCGGCCGCGACCGCCGTCGCCGGCGTCAAGCCGTTTCAGGGCACCGGCGGCGCCGCCTTTGCCGAACAGCTCATCGGCTGCGGAGTGAAATACGTCTTCGGCAATTCCGCGAGCGAGGATGCGCAGTTTTACGAGGCGCTCGTCGACCGGCCGCAGCTCAAATACATCCTCACGCCGCATGAGGGGCCGGGCGCCGCCATGGCCGCGGGCTACATCAAGGCCTCCGGCGAGGCCGCCATAGTCATGCAGGCGGCGGTGGTCGGCATGGCGAACGCCATCGGCCAGATGTTCAACGCCTTCAAGGAGCAGACGCCGCTCGTTGTTTATTCCTATCGCACCGACCAGACCCGGCGCGCGGGACGCGATGGCTTCGAGGAGGTGGCGAATCAGGAGCAGATGGTCCAGCCCATCACCAAATACACTTGGCTCGCGCGGCGCCCGGACATGATTCCGGAGACCGTTCGCCGCGGTTTCAAGGCGGCGTGGACGCCGCCCTACGGTCCCGCCTACATCTCGTGGCATTCGGACTACAACGACGAACGGGTCCGCACCGAAATTATCGCGCAGGAACTGATCGACCCGCGCATGCGGGTCCGTCCCAACCCGGATGAGATTGAGCGGGCCGCGAAGCTCTTGGTCGAGGCCCGTATGCCGCTCATGGTCGTCGGCGACGAAATCTACAAGGCGAAAGCGGCAGGCAAGGCGGTGAAGCTTGCCGAGTTGCTGGGCATGCCGGTGACCCAGGTGCGCCAGCTCTATGCCAATTTCCCGGAGACGCATCCGCTGTGGGTCGGAAACCTCGCCGGCAGCAGCCTCAATTCCCTCAACTATCCGAAGAGCGCCGACGTGATCATCAATGTCGGCAACAAGTTCCAGCACAATGGTCCGGCGCCGATCGTTCCGCGCGGACCGAAATTCATCGACATGCGCATCGATCACGCCAGCATGGGTAACGTCATGATTACCGAGGTGCCGCTCGTCTGTGACGTCGGCTACGGACTTGACGATCTCATCGCAGCGGTCGAGCAGCTCATCACCCCGGCGTTGCGGCAGAAGGCTGCCGAGCGCGCGCTCGACGTGCGCAAATTCGGCGAATGGGCAAAGACCGCGCGTGCCCAGGTGGTGAACAATCCCGACTGGGACGAGAGCCCGATCATCGCCGACCGCCTCACCTGGGAGGTGGCGAAATTCGCCGACCCCGACGCCATTATCGTGCATGAGGCGGGATCGGTTGCCCTGCACTCGTTCGACTTCGATCCGATCGGCGGGCGCGAGTTGTTCTTCTATTACGGCGCCCATCTCGGCTCCGGCGTTGGCACGGCGGCGGGAGTGAAACTCGCGCGCCCGAACCAGCAGGTGATTTGTCTCGTCGGCGACGGCTCCTTCATCTTCGGCCCGACTGCGCTCTGGAACATGGCGCGGCTCGAACTCCCCGTGATCACCGTCGTCTACAACAATCATGCCTATGGCGGGCCGCATTCGCGGGTGATTGCCAATGTACCCGGTGGCCGCATGGTGCAGACCGGCCAATTCGTGCACGACTATCTGGGCAGCCCGGACATGAACATGGCCGCGATCGCCAAGGGCTTCGGCGTCGACGGCGAGGTGGTCGAGAGTCCGGGGCAATTGCGTGAGGCGCTGGCGCGCGCACGCAAGGCGACGGTCGAGGGTAAGCCCTACCTCATCGATGCGCAGGTTGCGCGCAAGGGCGTGGCGTGGGCCGACAAGCCTTGGATCCCGCCCATTCAAGTGGCGGCGGTGCGGCAAAAGAAGGTTTGAGCATGCGAGGCGCGCCGCGCGCGCAATGCCCGCGGACTGCGTTTGTCCTCGGGGCGCTGGCGATTGGCGTGGCGCTCTCCGCCGGCGCGTGGGCAGACGACGCCGATCTCGGACGCGAGGTGTATGACGACTTCTGCGTGACCTGCCACGGCCGCGACATGACCAATCCCGGCGGCGTCACCTTCGACCTGCGCAAGTTTCCCAAGGATGACTTCGAGCGCTTCCGCAATGCGGTGCTCGATGGCAAGCCGCCCGCCATGCCGCCTTGGCGCGGCAAGATCAGCGACGATGATCTCAAGCTGCTATGGGCTTACGTGCGCGGCGGGGGCTGAGCATCGCTGCGAGTGCCGCGGTAAATCGGATTGCGGGAAGATTGGGGGTGTCGTCCGGCGCCGACATGTGGCGGTTCCGGTCACGACGAGCGTTTCCCCCGGCGAGCGGCGATTGCTTGGTCGGCGGCCGCCACTCCGGTGAGATAGGCGCCGTGCGCCGTGGAATAATCGCTGCGCGAACACGCCTCGCCGGCGAAGAACACGCGATCGTCCACGGGCGCGGCGAGCACGCCTCGGCAGTCCGCCTTGCCTGGCAGGGCATAGGAGTAGGAGCCGCGCGCGAACGGATCGACACCCCAGCGATGAAGGTGAAGCGGCTTCACGCGGTGGGCGAAGTCGCTGCCGAGTAAGCCGGTGAGTTCGCCGATCGCGAAGTCAGCGAATGCAGGGTCGCCGCCCGCCTCGAGCTCTGCCGCCAAGCGTCCCCCAAAATATGCCTCGATCTGCGGCCGACCGAAGGGTCGGAAATGATAGACACCGGTGTCGCTACGGTCGCTGCGGCCAAAGAGGCGGCTCTCTTTGTCGAATTCCTCGGCCTCCGCGAGCGATAGAAACAATTTGTCGGCAAGCCCCAACGGCAGCCCCGCAGCCGCTTGCGTTTTTTCGGGTAAGGGCGGGGTGAAGAGAAGCCTCTCCTCGGCAAGCAGCCCGCTCGGGATCGTGACGATGGCGCGATCAGCCGTTATCGCACCGCCCGCAGTTTCCACTCGCAACCGCCGCCCGTTGCGATCGATCAGCCGCACCGGCTGGCCGAGCATGACTGGCAAGCCAGCACCATGGGCGGCGATCACCGTCCCATAGCCCTCGACTACCCGCCAGTTGACGCCACTGTCGTCGTAGCGACTGACATCCCGCGCCGAGACCCGATCGAGCTCCGTCCCGTTCGCGTACGTGCTGATGGCGTTGATCAAGGCATTCCACGGGCCGAGCGGCTCGAGCAACGTCGCCGCGGGAACGTCCGGCTCTTGCTCGGGGCGGGAATGAAGCTGCTGGTCGAATTTTTGCAGCGCATGCAGAAAGCTGGTTTGCTCCGAAAGCGGAAAGCCGAGCGGAGCGGAACGCCGCGTCCACGGCGGCGGCGTCTTGTCGATCGAGCAGCCTTGTGCCTCGGCAATGTCTCGCCAGGGATTGCGGTCGGCCGAATGCAGCCAGCCGCAGCCGAGATCGATTGGAAATGCCGAATTTCCGCGCATCGTCCACGCGCGTCCGCCGAGCCGCGGCCGTGCCTCCACGACGAGACAATCGAGATGCGCATCCATGAGCCGCCGGCCTGCGGCGATACCAGCCGCGCCGCCGCCCACAATTACGACCTCGGTATCGCTGTTGGCCACGCGTTATTCCGCCCCGATTTGGATCGAGACGTGCGCTTCGATCGAGCGACCGATCGTGCCGTCCCAACGATGCCCGTCCATGCGGTTTCAATGCCGATACTGTCGCCACGCTCCAAGAGACAGCAACGGCTTTTTGCGCCCATAAAGTCAACGCCCACTCGCGCGCTCGCCGCTGCAGGCCCTCGGGAACCCTTTACGCCTGGAGACGTTGACAACCACGCTCTGCAAGTCCGCGAGGAATTGCCTTTGCGTACGACCATTCTGATCATTGCCGCGTTCGTCGGCGTCGCCCCGGTGGGTGCGGGGCGGGCGCAGCCAAGCGAGAACGCGTCTCCCGAGCAAGGGGCGACGTGCCCGCCTGACGTCAAGGGCGAGCCGCCAACGGTGGGCGGTGGCAGTTCCCAACCCCTGAGCGACAAACTCGCCCAATCGAAAGGCGTCATCTGCCCGCCTGCCGGGATTGACCGCGACATGCAGGTCACGCCGCCGAGCGGTGGTCATCTCAAGGTCATTCCACCGCCGGGAACGCCGGGCGGAGATCCGAATGTGCAGCCGAAATAATTTGTCCTGTCGTCGGCGGCTGTCGGATGACAGCCATTGTTGCCGAATGGAGCGGCTGCGTCGCCCCAAGCGCAAATCTGCGGCCTGGATTGTCGACGAATTCTAGACGTGCGCGTCGCGGTCGAATTTGGCGTGGAGGCGGCCAATTGTTTCGATCTGGGTGGCCAGGGCCTCGTCACTCAGAAATCGGCTTTCATGCGCGAGCGCGATCCAGAACTCCCGGATGTTGCTCAGCGTTTCGCGGTGGACTGGATCAACCGTGATTCTCAGCGCCCGCTCGCAGTCCGCCGCCTTCTCCCATGGATCCACTTGAGACATGGAGACCTCCCGCTCAGGGGAAACCTCATCGTCTCTACAGGATTTTCTCCGCGCTTTCGAGCCTTCGAACCGGGTTTTCCCCGCAGCCCACCGTTCGCTCATGGGTGGCTGGTGGACCTCATATGCGCTCGTAGCTCACCAACGCCGTGAGGCAAGATGGCTCATCGTCATCGAACGCACCATTCTTGGGACGGCCTTTCTGGCTATCTCGCTTGGGTCTACACTTTGGGGGAAGAGCAGGAGATGGGGGGAAGAGCAGGAGATGGGGGGAAGAGCAGGAGATGCCGAGCAAGGGACCGGCGACGCAGGAGTTCGAGGCGAGGCCGCGGACGGCGCGCGCGGTTTTCCTCGGCATCCGCGTTTCAGTTGCGGCGATTGTGATCCTCGGCGCAAGCATCGGATCCGCAAGCGCCCAGGACTGGCCGACGCGACCCATTCGTCTCGTGGTCGGCGCCAGCGCTGGTGGCGGCACCGACATTTCCGCGCGGTTGATCGCGCAGCCATTGGCGGAGATCCTCGGCCAGGCGGTCGTGGTCGAGAACCGCGCCGGCGCCGCCGGCACCACGGCAGCGGAGGCGGTCGCGAAGTCCCCCAAGGATGGCTACAGCGCGTACATGATGAGCAATGCGCACGCGATTTCGGCCGTGATGTACAAGGCGCTACGCTACGACCCCATCAACGACTTCCAAATGGTGTCGATGGTCGCGACCGCAGGTCTTGTTCTTGTGGCCGCGCCCGACTTTCCCGCTCGCGATCTCGCGGGCGTGCTGGCTGCGGTGCGCGCCAATCCTGGAAAATTCAATTTCGGCAGCGCCGGCGTCGGTACGACCCAGCATTTTGCCGGCGAGCTGATGAAGCAGATCGCCGGCCTTGACATCACGCACGTTCCCTACCGCAGCACCCCGGCTGCGGTGACCGGCTTGCGCGCGAGGGAAGTGGAATTCGTGTTCGAGCTGGTGCAGACCGTTCAGGGCCAGATCCACGTCGGCGACCTCAAGGCCATCGCGGTCACCTCGCCGAAGCGTAACCCCATGCTCCCCGATGTCCCCACCTTCACCGAGGCGGGCATGCCCGGCTACGACGTCACGAGTTGGTACGGGCTCGCCTTTCCAGCGGGCACGGCGCCCGCGGTCGTGCACAAGATGAATAAAGCGATGCAGGAGTTGCTCGGACGCGAGAGCGTCGCCAAACAGGTCCTCAATTTGGGTGCACTGGCCCGCAGCTCGACCCCCGATGAGCTCAGAGCCCATATCGCGGGCGAGATTGCGAAGTGGAAGGGCGTTCGGGAAAAGGCGGGGATCGAGCAGTTGTAGCGGGCCGCAGTCGACCGCAGCCGTTGTCGGGCGGAAACTGGCGCGCCGCTGCCGGCATCCCGGGCTGGAACATGGCGTGGCGTCGGGGGTAGAGTTGCAAGTTGCTCACAGTGCGGGCCACACCATGCGCACCATCATCGCTTTCGCTTCTGCGCTCGTTTCGAGCGCCGCGCTCGCCGATTCTGTTCGCCACCTCACCGTGCCAGAACGGCTCTGGGGAACGTGGGCACCGAGCGCGGACCTCTGCCGCGACAGCAAAGCCACCTTTGTCGTGTCGGCAAAAGGGTATGAGACGTCGCAAGCGAGCTGCACGATTCAATGGGTCACCGAAACCGCGGGCGCCGATGGGCCGATCTACTCCGCCCATATGCGTTGCTCGAGCCGAGCCGAGCCGCCCGAGACGACCGAAGAGAATCGGGTCATTGTGTCGAATGACCGCGGGGAGCTTTCGGCCGGTCCCGAGTTCAACGATCTCAAGCGTTACCGACTCTGCCCGCCGAACTAGAGCCAGGAGCATTCATGCGCAACGCTTCTCGCCGCGGCTCCGCCGTCATCGCGTCATGCTTGATGCTGGCCGCGGCCGTTGTCGCGCTCGTGAGCGCGTCCGCTGCCACCGCGCAGTCCGCGCGGGTCGAGGAGCTCGTTTCGGCGGTGGTGCGAATCAACACCCACATCAATCCGGAAGGGCGCACCGTTCAAGGCCTGGGCCGCGAACGTGAAGGTTCGGGCATCGTCATCGATAGCGACGGTCTCGTCTTGACGATCGGCTATCTCATGGTCGAGGCCTACGCGGCCGAGGTCGTCGACAACAATGGGCACACCGTACCGGCGGACGTCGTCGGCTACGACCACGAAAGTGGCTTCGGCCTGTTGCGCGCGATCGAACCGCTCAAGCTCAAGCCGATGGCACTGGGAAAGTCCGCCGAGATCAAGGAGGGCGATCCCGTGCTGATCGCAAGCTTCGGCGGTGCCGCCATGGTGGCTGGTGCCTACGTCGTCGCCAAGCGCGAATTCGCCGGCAGCTGGGAGTACATGCTTGAGGACGCGCTGTTCACCGCGCCGCCCCATCCGGCCTGGAGCGGGGCAGCGCTCATCAACCGCGAGGGCAAGCTCGTCGGCGTCGGCTCGCTTATCGTCGGCGACGCCGTCGGCGGAAGCGACAAGGCGCCGGGCAACATGTTCGTGCCCATCGACCGGCTGACGCCGATCCTCGCCGACCTGATCTCGGCCGGGCGCAAGTCGGGACCCGGGCGGCCGTGGCTTGGCCTCAACACCGATGAGCTGCGGGGGCGGCTGCTGGTCAGCCGAGTGACGCCGGATGGTCCGGCGCAGAAGGCCGGCATCAAACGCGGCGATGTCATCGTCGGCGTCAATGGCGAACAGCCAAAGAATTTGGCCGACTTTTACCGCAAGGTGTGGGCGCAAGGGGGCGCGGGCACCAGCATCGCGCTTGATGTGTTGCAGGATAGCCAGGTGAGGCGCCTCGACGTCAAGTCGATCAACCGCCTCGATCATCTGAAGCTGAAATCGACGTTCTAACAGTCGCTTGAAGCAATAATTTGAGAGAGAGCATGAGCCCGCCAGCACCCAAGAGCGTGCGGCGACGCTTCCTCGCGGCGCTCGGGCGCGGCCTCTACGTCACGTGGCCGGTACTGTCGGCGATCCTCGTGATCGAGGTCGCCCTCGGCCTGCTGGTCGGTTTCGTCGAGGGGTGGTCGGTGGGCGAAGCTGTCTATTTCTCCTTCGTCACCGGCCTCACCATCGGCTATGGCGATCTCGTGCCGCGGCAGACGCTCACGCGGGCACTTGCGATCGTGATCGGTTTTGGCGGCATAGGCCTTACCGCCCTAGTCGCTGGAATCGCCGTCAATGCAATGCGTGCGACGCTGACGGACGGCGGTAGACGCTGACTTCGGCGGTGGGCGGCGAATCGCCGGTCGGTGCGCAAAACCGCGTTGTTTACTCGGTCGCGGCGCAAACCAGCCCCATTCCTGCCGCGATCGAACGGCGATATGTGGGGGTAGGGAACCGATCGCGGCCGCTAGGGGCGCGATGGGTCCGCGCACACACTGAGGCATCGCCGGGCAATCCTGGCGGGAGTTGCAGCAGGGGTGCCGCGGAGCGGGGGTCGAATGGGGCGGCAGCTCTCGAGCCTGGGTTTCGGCGTTGGCCGCGTCGCCGCGGCCGCGGTTTGCTGTCTCGTGCTCGCCCACTGCTCGGGGCCATTTTCCAGCAAGGAATACAGCCCGCGCGTGGTCGAGGAAGGCGAGCCGGTGCCGAAGGGCGGAGGCATCTACCGCGTGGGCAAGCCCTACAGCGTCAACGGGCGCACCTATGTCCCGGCCGAGAATCCCTCGTATCGCATCGAGGGCGTCGCGTCTTGGTACGGCCGCGACTTCCACGGCCGGTTGACCGCCAACGGCGAGGTCTATGACATGCACAGCATCTCGGCCGCGCACACCACGCTGCCGCTGCCATGCTATGTGCGCGTCACCAACCTCGACAACGGTCGCTCCATGATCGTGCGCGTCAACGATCGCGGTCCATACCATCGCAACCGCGTTATCGACCTCTCGATCGGAACCGCCAAGGCGCTCGATTTCTACAGCAGGGGGCTCGCCCGCGTTCGGGTCGAATATGTCGGGCGTGCGCCGCTCGAAGGCAGCGACGATACGATGTTGATGGCCACGCTGCGCGACGGTTCGCCGGCACCGGCGCCCTCGAAGGTCATGATCGCCGCGGCAAAGCCTTTCATTGCTAATCTCGATGACGGCAAAGATGCGCAGCTCGCACCTGCATCGGCGCGTTCGTTTACGCTCAGCAGCGCATCGACCAGTGTCGCCAAGTCCACGAACGAGGCGGCCTCGGCCAACCGAGCGAAGACAAAGTCGGTCGTGCGATCGGCCTCCGCCGCCGAAGCCCAAGCCGAGCCGGCCCTGCCGGAGGAGGCGCCCCCGACTGCCTTTGCGCCGATGCGCAGCGAAGCCGGCACGCTCGACCTCATGAGCGGCCGTGGGCTTTATTGACGGCAAGTGAAGCTTGATTCACGCGACATCGGGCCGCGCGACCGGCATTGTTCCGGCGCATGGAACTTGCTAAGCAGGCGCCGGGCAGGGAAGGGAGCGTGGACCTTGGCCACGCACGGCTTTGCCCCAATCATGGACATGAATTTGGTCGGCAACGTCTTGCGGTCGCCCTTCGCCCGGTGGGGCGCGGCCGCCGTTGTTATCTGTGCGGTGGCCTCCGCCGTAGCCGCGCCCAACCCGGTATCGGGACCAAAGGCGAGCGACGGCTATCAGACCGCGGCCGCGCACGCCATCCTGATCGAGGCCGATAGCGGCAGCGTGCTGTTTGAGAAGGCCGCCGACGATCTCATTTCGCCGGCCAGCCTGTCCAAATTGATGACGCAAGAGGTGGTGTTCAACGAGATCAAGCAGGGCCGGCTCAAGCCGACGACCGAATTCATCGTCAGCACCAATGCGTGGCGCAGAGGCGGCGCGCCGTCGCACACATCGAGCATGTTCATTCCGATCCACAGCAAGGTTTCGGTCGACGACCTTCTGCACGGCGCCATCATCCAATCGGCCAACGACGCCTGTATCGCGTTGGCGGAGGGCATTTCCGGCAACGAGTCGACCTTCGCGGAGCTGATGACCAAACGGGCGCGTGAGCTTGGCCTGACCAAGTCGACCTTCGGCAATTCGACTGGCCTTCCTGACCCGAGGCAGCTCATGACGTCGCGCGAGCTCGGCAAGCTCGCTCGCCACATCATCGAGACCTATCCCGACTATTACAAATATTACAGCGAGCGCGAATTCACTTGGAACAAGATCCGTCAATACAACCGCAATCCCCTGCTGCCGATGACCATCGGGGCGGATGGCCTCAAAACCGGATTCACCAAGGAAGCCGGCTATGGCCTGGTCGGCTCCGCGGTACAGAACGGATTGCGCCTGATCGTCGTCGTCAACGGGCTCAGGTCGGAGAAGGAGCGCGCCGACGAGGCCAAGAAACTGCTGGAATGGGGATTTCATAGCTTCCAATCCGGCGTGCTGTTCGCCGAAGGCCAGGAAATCGCACAGGCCAAGCTGTATGGCGGGGTCAGGGGTCACGTGCCGCTGACCGCGCGCAAAGAGGTGCGGCTCATGGTACCGCGCGGCTCGCGCGACAAGATCATCGCCCGCGTGGTCTATTCCGGCCCGGTGCGGGCGCCGGTACAGCAGGGTCAGAAAATCGGCTTGCTGAAGGTATGGCGCGGCGAGTCCGTGGTGCTCGAAGTCCCGCTGCAGGCGGCCGAGAGCGTGGACACGGGCTCGATGCCGCAGCGCGCCTTCGACGCCGCCACCGAGCTCGTGCTCGGCCTCTTCCGCGCCGGCTTCAAGCGGCTATAACGGAAGACGAAAGGATAGAGAGAGCAGGCAGAGGACGGATGACGGGCCGCCGCAACCACTGCGCTCTCCGTCCGTCCCCACTCGTCCGTTAGAACCTGATGCGTGGACGATTCATCACCTTCGAAGGCGGCGAAGGCACCGGCAAGTCGACCCATTCGACGCTGCTGGCGGATCGCCTTAAGTCGGTGGGCATCGGCGTGGTGCTCACGCGCGAGCCTGGCGGCTCGCCCGGCGCCGAAGTCATCCGGCACGTGCTGCTCTCGGGTGTTGCTAAGCCGCTCGGCATTGAAGCCGAGGCACTCCTGTTCGCCGCCGCCCGCGGCGACCACGTGCGCAACACCATCGAGCCGGCGCTGGCGCAGGGCATGTGGGTGATCAGCGACCGTTTCATCGACTCGACCAGGGTCTATCAGGGCACCCTCGGCCATCTCGATCCGCCATTCATCCGCGCCCTTGAACGAGTGACCATTGGTGACCTCAAGCCCGATCTCACCTTCATTCTCGACGTGCCGGCGGAGGTTGGCCTGGCACGGGCCAGCAAGCGGCGCGGCGAGCGGGTGGCCGACCGGTTCGAGGCGGAATCGCGTGCGTTCCACGAGGCCTTGCGTGAAGCCTATCGCCAAGTCGTGGCGGCCGAGCCCGGCCGCTGCGTCGCGATCGATGCCACCGAGCCGAAGCCCACGGTCGCTGAACGCATTTGGAAAACCGTGACCGAACGCCTCGATTTGGCGCGCGTGTCGAGCCTGCCTGCGGGCGCCGCATCGTGAGCGACACCGACGACGAAGCCGACGGCGTCGAATCGCCGCCCCCGCGCGAGACCACCGTTCTCTACGGCCACGCCGAAGCGGAGCGCGCGCTGCTCGCGGCCTATCGGGGCGCGCGTTTCCCCCACGCCTGGTTGATCGGGGGGCCTGCCGGCATCGGCAAGGCGACGCTCGCCTATCGCATGGCGCGCTTCGTCCTCGCCCATCCCGATCCGGGCGCGCCGCCGGTGCAGACGGTGAAATCGCTCAACGTCGACGCCGATCATCCGGTCGCCCGGCGCATCGCTGCCCAGGCCCAGGGCGACCTCCTCGTGCTGGAGCGCACGATCAACGAAAAGACCGGCAAGCTGCGCCAAGACATTCAGGTCGACGACGTGCGGCGGACGGTGACGTTCTTCGGTTCAACGGCCGGGGAGGGGGGATGGCGCATCGCGATTGTCGATGCTGTCGACGAACTCAACGAGTCGGGCGCGAACGCGCTGCTCAAAATCCTCGAAGAACCGCCGCGGCGTGCCCTGCTGCTGCTGGTGAGCCGTTCGGCCGCGCGCGTTCTGCCGACCATGCGCTCCCGGTGCCGGGTGCTGGCGCTGCGGCCGCTTGCCGCTGAGGACGTGGCGCGCGCCGTCGCCGCCGCACTCGGACGCAACGCTGATGCCCCAGATATTGCATCCGCCAGCGCCGCCGCCGATGGAAGCGTTGGACGCGCGCTGGCGTTGCTCAAGGGCAAGGCGCTCGAACTGCGCAATCACACCATCACCTTGCTCGAGGGTCTGCCCGTCGTCGACGCGCGCGCGCTGCATGCACTCGGCGACCGGCTTTATGGGGTCGATCCGGCGCCGCTCGCCACCTTTGTCGACACGGTGAATGCGTGGCTCTCGGCGCGCCTGAGCGCGGACGAGCAACCCCCTGCACGTCTTGCCCGATTGGCGGAGGCTTGGGAGAAAGTGAATGCTGCCGCGCGCGACGCCGAGACCTTCAATCTCGAGCGCAAGCCGCTGGTTTTCAACGTCTTCGGCTGGCTTGCCGACGCATCGCGTGGTTGATACCTAAGCGAGCACCATGGCCGGGTCGGGGCCCCCGCCGACTTTGTCGGTGGGGACCCCGTGTCCCGGCCATTTCGGTCATTCTGGGCCAGCGATCCCGCTACCCGAGATCGCGGCTTAACGGTGCCTAAGTCGGCGCGTTGGGTGGCTAGCGCCAAACGCGGAATGACCACTGACCACGGAACGACCGATGGCTGACAAGCCCCGCTACTACCTGACCACGGCCATCGCCTATCCCAATGGCCCGCCCCATATCGGCCATGCCTACGAGGCGATCGCGACCGATGCAATCGCCCGTTTCATGCGGCTCGACGGCTACGACGTGCTCTTCGTCACCGGCACCGACGAGCACGGCATCAAAATGTTGCAGACCGCGGCCAAGGAGAAGCTCACCCCACCGCAATTGGTCGAACGCAACGTGCCGCGTTTCAAGGCCATGGTGGAGCGGCTCGACTGCTCGAACGACGTATTCATCCGCACTACCGAAGAGCGCCACCATCGTGCGTCGATCGCCATCTGGCAGCGGATGGAAGCGGCGGGCGATATTTATCTCGGCAAGTATTCCGGCTGGTACTCGGTGCGCGATGAAGCCTATTACGACGAGGACGAGACCAGGCTCAACGATGAGGGCGAACGCGTCGGCCCGCAGGGTACGCCGGTCGAATGGGTCGAGGAGGAGAGCTATTTCTTCAAGCTCTCAGCCTACCAGCAAAAGCTGCTCGATCTCTACGCTCGGCATCCCGACTTCGTGCTGCCGAAGGAGCGGCTCAACGAGGTCATGGCCTTCGTCAAGGGCGGCCTGCAGGACCTCTCGATCTCGCGCACCACCTTCGACTGGGGCGTCAAGGTGCCGGCCAATTCGAAGCACGTCATGTATGTGTGGGTCGACGCGCTCACCAATTACATCACCGCCGTCGATTACCCCGACGTGGACAGCCCGAAATTCCGCCGCTACTGGCCCGCGGACCTGCATGTAATCGGCAAGGACATCGTGCGCTTCCACGCGGTCTATTGGCCAGCGTTCCTGATGTCGGCGGGCGTCGACGTGCCGCGCCGCATCTTCTCGCACGGATTTCTGTTCAATCGCGGCGAGAAGATGTCGAAGTCCGTCGGCAACGTGGTCGACCCGTTCGCGCTGGTGGACGCCTATGGCGTCGACCAAGTTCGCTATTTTTTCCTGCGCGAGGTTCCGTTTGGGCAGGACGGCAACTACAGCCTGGAGGCGATCGTCAACCGCATCAATGCCGACCTCGCCAATGATCTTGGCAACCTGGCGCAGCGTTCGCTCACCATGATCGCGCGCCAGCTCGGCGGCGTGCTGCCGAAACCGGGCGCATTCTCCGACGCCGATGCTGCGATCCTGGCGATGGCCGATGGCATGATCGCCAACGCGCGGGAGGCGATGAAAACGCAGCAGCTGCACCAAGTGCTCATCACGGTGTGGGCGGTGGTCGCCGAAGCCAACCGCTATTTCGCCGGGGAGGCGCCCTGGGCGCTCGCCAAGACCGATCAGGCGCGGCAAGGCACCGTGCTCTACGTAACCGCCGAGGTGATCCGCCAGGTGGCGGTTCTGGCGCAGCCGTTCATGCCGAGGTCGGCCGCCAAACTGCTTGATCTACTCGCCGTGCCGGCCGAGGAGCGGCTTTTCCGCGAGCTTGGCGGAGCGCGCCGGATCGCCGGCGGTACGCCGCTGCCAGCCCCAAGTCCGGTCTTTCCCCGTTACGTTGACAGCGAGGGTAGCGCGCAGAGCTGATGCTGATCGACAGCCACTGCCATCTCGATTTTCCCGATTTCGCCGGCGAGCTCGATGCCGTGGTTACGCGGGCGCGGGCGGCCGGCATCGCGCGCATGGTCACCATCTCGACGCGGGTCAAACGCCACGCCGAGGTGCTCGCTATCGCCGAGCACTTTGCGGATGTCTACTGCTCGGTCGGCACCCATCCGCATCATGCGCACGAGGAACTGGATATTGCCGCCGATGAGCTGATCGGGCGCACGCGCCATTCCAAGGTGGTCGCGATTGGAGAGGCCGGACTCGATTACCACTACGATAGAAGCCCGCGTGCGGCGCAGGAACAAGGCCTGCGCAATCACATCGCCGCCGCGCGCGCAACGGGTTTGCCGCTCGTCATCCATTCGCGCGACGCGGATGAGGACATGGCGCGCATCCTGGAGCAGGAAACGGGGAAGGGCGCCTTCCCCGCCGTGCTGCATTGCTTCACGGGCGGCCCCGATCTCGCGCAACGGGCGATCGCGCTTGGTCTCTTTATCTCATTCACCGGTATTGTGACCTTCAAGAAGTCCGACGAGCTTCGCGCCATCGCGCAAAGCCTGCCGGCAGACCGCATTCTGCTCGAGACCGACGCGCCTTATCTCGCCCCCGGTCGCTATCGCGGCAAGCGCAATGAGCCGGCCTATGTGGTCGAGACCGCCAAGGTCCTGGCCGAAACGCGCGCGGTATCGCCTGAGGAGATCGCCCGGCAGACGAGCGAGAACTTCTTTCGCCTGTTCCGCAAGGTGCCGCCGCAGGCGGCCGGCGCAGACAAGCTGACCCAGTCTGCGCGAGCTTGATGGCGTGCGGCATGACGGCGAGCTTCACTATCCTCGGCTCTGGTTCCTCGGGTGGCGTTCCGCGCCCCGCGCTGGGCTGGGGCGCGTGCGATCCGAGCAACCCCAGAAACCGCCGCCGGCGCACGTCGCTGCTGGTGGAACGGCGCAACGGGGCTGGCGTGACCCGGGTCCTGGTCGACACCTCGCCCGATCTGCGCGAGCAGCTTCTCGATGCCGAGGTGGATTGGCTTGACGCGGTGCTCTTCACCCACGAGCACGCGGACCACACCCATGGCATTGACGACCTGCGCGGGCTCTTCATCCGCCGCCGGCGGCGGGTCGACGTCTATCTGGACGAAGCCACTTCGAAGGCGCTGCGCGCCCGCTTCGGCTATTGCTTCCAGGCGCCTGCCGGCAGCGAATACCCGCCGATCGTGACCGAGCACCGGTTGGCGCCGGGCCGATGCGTCACCGTCAACGGGGAGGGCGGTCCGATCGCGGCGCTGCCGGTCCTCCAGGAGCATGGCGATATCCCCTCCCTGGGATTCCGCTTCGGGGGGCTCGCCTATTCCTGCGACCTCAGCGGTTTGCCCGAGGCCAGTATCGCGGCCCTTGCCGGCACCGAGGTCTGGATCGTCGACGCGCTGCGCTACCGGCCACATCCGAGCCATTTCAGTGTCGACGACGCGCTCGCGTGGATCGCGCGGATCAAGCCCGGCCGCGCGATCCTGACCAATCTCCATGCCGATCTCGATTACGACGAGCTGCGCAGCAAGCTGCCGCCCCACGTGGAGCCCGCCTTCGACGGACTGAGGATCGAGATGCCGGACGACAGACTCGCCTGCAGTTGAGCCGATTTTTCCGGCCGATCAGCCATTTGCGGCGTGGTGTTCAACCAACGGCCTGATGTTCCATAATATCTCTTATGCGAATCCCGCAGCCGCACGCGGCCGTTTGACGACTATCTAGGGTTGGCGGACCTCAGGTCGCCCCCTCCGCGTTCCTACTCATTCCCTCCAAGCACGAGGTAGCCCCGTGACCACCAAGGTGAGAAAGCTTGAACCCCGCACTGCTCCTGCTCGGCTCGATACACCGACTGACCTTTCGGCCGAGGGCGTGCGCGAAATATCGGCCGCGCTGAATGCGTTGATCGCGGACACGTTTGCGCTCTACGCGAAGACCAAGAACTTCCACTGGCACGTCAGCGGCCCGCATTTCCGCGACTACCACCTCCTGCTCGATGACCAAGGCGACCAGCTCGCAGCCAGCATCGATGTTCTGGCCGAGCGGGCACGCAAGGTCGGCGGCACTACGATCCGCTCGATCGGGCATATCGCGAAGCTGCAGCGGATCAGGGACAATGACAAGAACTACGTTCCCGCGATCGATATGTTGCTCGAGCTCATGAACGACAATAAGGCGCAGATCCACCACATGCGCGCGGCCCACGAGGTCGCCGACAAGCACGAGGACGTGGCGACCGCCAGCCTTTTGGAGAATTTCATTGACGAAGCGGAAAAACGCTGCTGGTTCCTGTTCGAGGCGAGCCGCGAGGCCGAGCGGTCCGGCCACTAGAACCATCACGCCGCTCTGGCACGCCGGCCGGGCCTTGGCTCGGCCGGGGACGCTTGTGGGCACATGACGGAGGATGCGGGACAGCTAGCGGCAAGCATTGTATGGTCCGCCGTCGTCTGCCCTCACGTCGATTCCTGCAATGACCCCTTCCCGCGACATCGCCCGGCTCATCGAAATCATGGCGGCGCTGCGCACGCCCGGCAGCGGCTGTCCGTGGGACCTGGAGCAGACCTTTGAGACGATCGCCCCCTATACCATCGAGGAGGCTTACGAGGTCGCCGATGCCATTGCGCGAGGCGATCTCGATGAGCTGCGCGATGAATTGGGCGATCTCCTGCTGCAGGTCGTCTTCCATGCCCGCATGGCGCAAGAGCAAGGGGCCTTCGACTTTGCCGACGTCGTCGAGAGCCTGACCGAAAAGCTCGTGCGGCGCCATCCTCACGTGTTCGGCGAGGCGCGCGGTCTCTCGCCGAAGGCGGTGGAGGGCTTGTGGGAACGCATCAAACGGGCGGAGCGAGCGCAAAAGGGCAATGGGCCAAGCGGCAAGGAAACCGCAAACACGCTGGCCGGCATTGCGGTCGCGCTCCCTGCCCTCACCCGTGCGCTCAAACTGCAGGCCAAGGCCGGCGAAGTCGGCTTCGACTGGAACGACCCGCTCGCGGTGCTCGCCAAGATCCGCGAGGAGGCGGACGAGATCGAGACCGAGCTCGCCGACGGCAATCGTGCCACCGCCGGTGCCGAGGTCGGCGACCTCCTGTTCGCGGTCGTCAACCTTGCCCGCCATCTCGATGTTGATCCGGAGGCAACGCTGCGTGCCACAAATCGCAAATTCGAGCGCCGCTTCGCCACGATCGAACGGGCACTGGCGGAACGGGGCAAGACCCCGCAGGCGGCGACGCTCGAAGAGATGGACGAACTCTGGAACGAGGCTAAGGCAGCCGAACGAGCGCCGCGCTCCAACGCGTCACGCTGACGTCTGAACTTCGGGAAGCGCCTGTCCCCGCCATCGCTCCCGGTGATAACATCTGCCGTCCGATCACGTCGGGACTGCCGGGCTCTCGCCCCGATGACTTCACGCATGCGAATGCTCCCTCGCCTCCTCGCCGTTGCGCTTGCCGCAACGCTCGCCGTTCCGGCCGCTGCCCAGCAATGGCCAACGCGCGCGCTCAGGATCGTGACCGGGACGCCGGCGGGCGGCAGCCCGGATTTTGTCAGCCGGTTGCTCGCCGAGAGGCTCAGCGAGCGGCTCGGCCAGGCCGTGGTGGTCGAAAATTCAGCGACAACCGGCGTGGCGACCTGGAACACCGTCGCAAAATCGCAGCCGGACGGCTATCTCGTCAGCATGTTGACCGGAGCTTTTTCCGCGCGCGCCGCGGTCGCCAAGGCGCTGCCCTATCATCCGATCAAGGATTTCGCCTTCATCACACTGATCTCCGGCTATCCGATGGTGGTTGCGACCGCTCCGAATTCGCCGCTCGAGTCCTTTGGCGATCTCATCGCCCGCGCCAAGGCCGCGCCGTTCGACGTGACTTACGGGATGAACCTGCCCGGCAGCGTGCACCATCTGACCGGCGAATTGATCAACGTCGAAGCCGGCACTTCGCTGCGCGGCATTCCTTACCGGGGTAATACCCAGATCGTGCAGGACCTGTTGGGCGGCCGGCTCGACGTCATGATCGAAACCGGCACGATCGCATTCGCCCAGATCAATGGTGGCATGTTACGCGGGCTGGCGGTCTCCTCCCGCAAGCGTTTTGTGCTCGCCCCCGATATTCCGACCATCGCCGAGACGCTGCCCGGCTTCGAGGTCATGTCGTGGCTCGGCCTTGCCGCGCCTGGCGGCACCCCGCGTCCCATCATCGACCGGCTCAATTGGGAGGTCGGCGAAATTCTCAAGCTTCAGGACATTCGTGACAAGCTTGCGATCGTCGGCAACATCCCGATGCCGTCCACGCCCGAGCAGATGCAGGACTACATCGAGCGTGACGCGGCCCGCTGGAGCCGTGTCGTGGATATCAAGGGCATCGAGAAATATTGAGCTGTCGGCACGTCACATCCCATCGATGTTCGTCAATGCGAGTGCATGTGGGAGCGGCCGAACTTCGCTCGCGCCTTCTCCGCGTTCGCGGGGTCGGTGCGAACCGTGATCGCGAGCGCGCCATCGTCGCGCAGCGCCTTGGTCATGACTTCGGTGTGGCGATGCAGCCAGCTCAAGCCGGCACCATCGGCCGCATCGATGACGAGGTCGAGCATCACCCGCCGCGCCGCGAGCCGCCGCTCGATCTCGACGGCGAGGTCGTCGAGCCCCTCCCCGCTTCGCGCCGAGACCAGCACCGGATGCCGCCCGACGGGCTGGCGTTCGGCACGATTGCGCGCGCGGGCGCGGGCGTCGCGATCGAGCCGATCGATCTTGTTCCAAACCTCGACGAGTTGCGCGCCGTCTCGAGCTGCGACGCCGAGTTGGGACAAGACCTCTTCGACGTCGAAGGACTGCGCTTCGGCGTCCTCGTGCGACACGTCGCGCACGTGCAGAATCAGGTCGGCTTCAATGACCTCTTCGAGTGTCGCGCGAAACGCCGCCACCAACATGGTCGGCAGATCCGAGATGAATCCGACGGTGTCGGAGAGGATGATGCGTAACCCCTTGGGCAGATCGACCGCCCGCAAGGTTGGGTCGAGCGTCGCGAACAGCATGTCGGCGGAAAGCACGCTGGCCTGGCTCAAGCGATTGAACAGGGTCGATTTTCCGGCGTTGGTGTAACCCACGAGCGCCACGATCGGATACGGCACGCGCTTGCGGCTGTCGCGGTGGAGCTTGCGCGTGCGCTTGACCTTGTCCAGCTCCGCCTCGATGCGGGCGATGCGCTCCTCGATCATGCGCCGATCCGTTTCAATCTGGGTCTCACCGGGTCCGCCGAGGAAACCGAAGCCGCCACGTTGGCGTTCAAGGTGCGTCCAGGAGCGCACCAGCCTGCTCTTCTGGTAAGTCAGATGGGCAAGCTCGACCTGCAGCGCGCCTTCGCGGGTGCGAGCGCGTCGGCCGAAAATTTCCAAGATCAACCCGGTGCGGTCGAGCACTTTGGCGTCCCAGGCCTTTTCAAGATTGCGCTGCTGCACCGGCGAGAGCGCGCAATCCATCACCACGATTCCCGCGTCGTCGGTTTTGACGAGGCCGGCGATCTCTTCGACCTTGCCCTTGCCGATGAAAGTCGCTGGGCGGATCCCGCCGAGGGGCACAATACCGGACGAGACGACGTTGAGGTCGATCGCACGAGCGAGCCCAACCGCTTCGTCGAGTCGCGCGTCGGGCGAGCGCAACGCGGCTTTGGCGCGCGCGTCGGCGGCCGCCGGCACGCGGGAGCGCAGGTGCGGTTCGAGCACGAGCGCGCGGCCGGTTTCCGAGCCCTGCCGCGGGCTCAGTCGGTTGCTGTGGCTATCGAACCGGCGCGGTTCCAATCAAACCTTTTCCGCGACCGGCGCCTCCTCGGCACCTTCGAACAGTTGGATCGGATGGCCCGGCATGATGGTCGAGATGGCGTGCTTGTAGACGAGCTGCGAATGCCCGTCGCGTCGCAATAACACGCAGAAATTATCGAACCAGGTTACCACGCCCTGGAGCTTCACCCCGTTCACCAGGAAGATCGTGAGCGGGGTCTTATTCTTGCGGACGTGATTGAGGAAAGTGTCTTGGAGATTTTGTGAGCGGTCTGCCGCCATTGTCGTTGTTCCATTTTCTCGCTCGCAGGCCCCTTCCCGCGAGACTTATTGCCAAGTCGCTGCGCCCATGTTCTAGCCGTGCACCCAAACAGGACCCGGACCCCGCCATTACAGGCCACGCCTGCGGGCGGCGCAAGCACAAGTTGGGGGCAGAGGGTGTCTCGGTAGGGGCAACGCGGTCCATTCAAGTCCACTCGGCGTGGCGGTGGAACTCGGCCCGCAGCGCGGTCGCAACCGACCCCGGCGCCCCGTTGCCCACCGGGCGGTCGTCGATGCGAACGACCGGAATGACGATCTGGCTGGCCGACGTCAGGAAGGCTTCGCGGGCGCCATAGGCCTCTTCGACGGTAAAGGGCCGCTCCTCGAACTCCAGACCCTGGGCCCGGATCACGTCGATCAGCACGGTTCTGGTGATGCCGCGTAAGATTCCGTTATCGGCCGGCCGGGTCACCACCTTCCCGCCCCTGGTAACGATCCAGGCGTTGCTCGACGAGCCCTCAGTGACATGGCCCGCGTGGTCGACGAACCACGCCTCCTTGGCGCCGTTCTCGCGCGCCGCTTGTTTCGCCAGCACATTGGGCAGCAGCGAGATCGACTTGATATCGACGCGCTGCCAACGATTGTCGGGCACGGTGATAACCGCAATGCCGTCGGCGGCGATGCGCTCATTGCCCGCAACATCAATGCCGTGAGCGGTGACCACGACGCTCGGGCGGGTGCCCGGCGGCGGAAAACCATGGTCGCGGCGCGCCACCCCGCGCGTGATCTGCAGGTAGATGATGCCGTCGCGCACGCGGTTGCGCCGCATGCATTCGCGCATCACAATCGCGAGCGCGGCCTCCGACATCGGCATCTCGATGCGAAGCTCATGGAGCGAGCGCTTGAGGCGTGCCAAGTGACGCCGCTGATCGATGATCGAGCCGCCCCTCACCTCGCAGACTTCGTAGACGCCGTCCGAGAACTGGTAGCCGCGATCCTCGACATGGACGGCGGCTGCCCGCTGCGGCAGATAACGACCGTTCACATAAGCGATGCGTGACATCAGAGATCGGGCGAGAAAGGATGAACGACGGAAAATGAATAACGCATCGCTTCTCGCCTCGGTCCGCTCTCGTCAGTCTATTCCGAGCGCCTTGAGCTTGCGGTGCAGAGCCGAGCGCTCCATGCCGACGAATTCGGCCGTGCGGGAAATGTTGCCGCCGAACCGGCTGATCTGGGCGACCAGATATTCGCGCTCGAACACCTCGCGGGCGTCGCGCAACGGCAACCCCATGAGATGTTCGCCGCCGTCGCTGCCAGGCATGGAGGGAACCATCGAGCCCACGTCCTGCGGCAGCATGTCGGCGTTGATCACCGCCTCCGGATCCCCGCCGGCGAGGATCATCAGCCGCTCCACGTTATTGCGCAGCTGGCGCACATTGCCCGGCCAGTCGTGCGATTGCAGCACGGCCATGGCGTCGTCGCCGATCAGGCGCTTGGGCAGGCCGGTGGCCTGCGAGATCTGGTCCATGAAATATTCGATGAGATTGGGAATGTCCTCGCGGCGCTCGGCCAGTGGCGGCACGCGGATCGGCACGACCGAAAGGCGGTGGTAGAGATCTTCGCGGAACTTGCCGGCGGCGATCTCAGCTTCGATGTTGCGGCCGGTCGACGAGATGATGCGCACGTCGACCTGGACCTTGTTGGTGCCGCCCACGCGCTGGAACGTCTGCTCGACCAGGACCCGCAAGATCTTGTTCTGGGTCTCCCGCGGCATGTCGGCGATCTCGTCGATGAACAGCGTGCCGCCATGCGCCTCTTCCAGCGCGCCGACCTTGCGCCCCCCGTTTGTCGGCTGTTCCACGCCGAACAGCTCGATCTCCATCCGGTCCGGCATCATCGCCGCCGCATTGATCACGATAAATGGACCATTGGCGCGGGTCGAATGGCTGTGGATCGCGCGCGCGGTGAGTTCCTTGCCGGCGCCCGCGGGCCCAACAATCAAAATGCGGCTGTTGGTGGGAGAAATTTTTTCGACCGTTTGGCGCAGCTGATTCATCGAGGACGACTTGCCGACCAGTGTCGAGGGCGCCAACTGCTTGAGCGCCTTCACCTCGCGCTTGAGTCGCGAGGTCTCGAGCGCGCGCTGCGTGACCAGCACCAGCCGATCGGCCTTGAAGGGCTTCTCGATGAAGTCGTAGGCACCCTGCTTGATCGCGGCGACCGCGGTTTCGATGTTGCCGTGACCCGAAATCATCACGATCGGCAATTCGGGATGCTGTGCCTTCATCGCGTCGAGCAGCTGCAGGCCGTCGAGCCGGCTGCCTTGGAGCCAGATGTCGAGGAAGACCAGATTGGGCCTGCGGCTGGCAACATGGGCCAGCGCGTCGTCGCTGTCGCGCGCGGAGCGCGTGATAAAGCCTTCGTCCTGCAGGATGCCGGAAACCAGTTCCCGGATATCCGCTTCGTCGTCGACGATAAGGATGTCATCAGCCATGGCTTAAGCGTTCGTTGCAAGTTGAGGGGTCTGGGGTTGAGACGCGGGATGGGCCTCGCTCGAGCTCGCGGTTTCCGCAGCAAAGCGCAGCCGCATCCATGCACCGCGCTGGCCGGGGATCTTATCGGCGGCGTCGCGGAGCTCGATGCGACCGCCGTGCTCTTCCAGGATGCGGCCGACGATGGCCAGACCGAGCCCGGTGCCCTTGTCGCGGGTCGTGACATAGGGTTCGAGCAGCCGGCTGCGGTTCTCCTTCGGCAACCCGATCCCGTTGTCGACCACGTCGATGACGATGTCGTTGCCCTCGCGAGCGGCCCAGACGCGGATAAGCCCGCGGCCGAGTTCCTCCGGCGGTACCGCGGCGATGGCTTCGGTGGCGTTCTTGATGATGTTGGTGAGCGCTTGCGAGATGAGCCGGCGGTCGAACCGTGCCGGCAGGGGGTCCTTCGCGATCTCGAGGTCGATGCCGATGTCGGGGTTGCCGACGCGCTGGAGGAACACCACCTGGCGCACCGTGTCGGCCACGTCCTCGGCCGTCATCACCGGCTTCGGCATCCGGGCAAAGCGTGAGAACTCATCCACCATGCGTTTGATGTCGTCGACTTGGCGGACGATGGTGTCAGTGCATTGCTGGAAGATGCCACCGTCCTCCTTGATCACGCTGGCGTATTTCCGGCGCAAGCGCTCGGCGGAAAGCTGGATCGGGGTAAGTGGATTCTTGATCTCGTGTGCGATGCGGCGCGCGACGTCGGCCCAGGCGGAGGTGCGCTGTGCGGTTACGAGCTCGGTGATGTCGTCGAGCGTCACCACATACCCGCCCTCGGCCGCGCCCGACTGCTCGCTCGTCACTCGCACCGACAGGTTGCGCTCGCGGCCGTCGCGGTTGATCGTCACCTGACCCTGAACCAGGCGCTGCAGCCCGGAGCGCGCGGCCGCGAACATGCCGGCGAGCTCGGGGACGATTTCGGTCAGGGGGCGGCCGAGAGCGTCGGCCTCGGTACGTCCGATCAGTCTCTCCGCGGATCGATTCAGGATGCTGATGCAGCTCTCGGCGTCGACCCCGATAACACCGGCGCTCGCTCCGGCCAACACGGCTTCGGTGAAACGACGGCGGCTATCGATCAGGTCACGCGCACGTACGATGTCGTCGCGCTGGGTCCGCAGCTCCTGCGTCATCTTGTTGAAGGTCTCGCCCAGCTGGGCGAGGTCGCCCTCGGAGCGCCGGGTCGGCACTTGAACGTAGAGATTGCCGGTCGAGACAACCTGAGCCGCGCCGATCAGTCGGCGGATCGGCGCCACCAGGTAATTGGCGAAGTTCAGTCCGATCCAGACCGCCGACAGCAGCACGATGAGCGCGATCACCGTGTACATCAATCCGAACGCGATCTGAATGCCGATGCGGCGCGCGGAGAGATCGGCGTACTGGGCGACGCTGGCCTGCGTCGCGCGCAGTTGCGCGAGCACGCGCGGATCGAGCAGGCGCGCAATGTACAGATAAAGATCGTTGTAGCCGCGCAGCTTGATGATGGCGGCGACGTAATTGTCATCGAGGAACATCGCCACTTGCGGCTCGGTGTCGTTGATCGCGGCCAGCACTTCCGCCGATGGCTTGACGAAGGCCTCGTTGATCTGTCCGTCGACCTGATCGACAACGTTGACGTCCTTGTCGAGCAGCATGACGGCCGGCAATCCGCGGATCGAGGCTTGAACCGCGAGGAACTGATGGAACTGCTCGCGCGACTGATCGAACAAGGGCTTGGCGCGTGCGAGTTCGATGGCAATGGCGATGCTGTCGGCGCGCACGAACTGGACGTGTTCGCGCACATAGGCGTCGGCCACGATCAGCGAATTCTCGATCAACGACTGCGTCTGCTGCGAGAACAGGCGGTCGAGGCCGCGGTCGAGCGTCACGCTTGCCACCACGGCGACCAAAATCGCGGGGACCGCAGCGATGATGGAGAACAAGGCGACGATGCGCACGTGCAGTCGCGCCGCCGCGCGCCCGCGACGCCTCGCCTGCACGACTCCCCACACCTCGCGCGCGATGACCAGAATCAGAAGAAAGACGGTGACTGCGTTTGCAAGCAGTAGCGTGACCACGACCTCGTGGGTGGGCGCGATCGGCGTGAGACCGGCGAGCACGAGGAAGGTCAGGAGCGCCGACAGTAGCGCCAGCGCAACGGCGGCAAGGCCAAGCGCTCGCGGGATCCATCCCGGCGTCGGCGCCGCGGCAGCAGTGACAAGTTCGGTGGTGGCGGCTTCGCCGACGTTCATCGACTCATCTCGTCCCAAACGGGAACCCGGCGGGGCGCGAAAACACGCCCGTTTAGGTGCCCCCCATTGATCGATGGTCGTGTGGCATTGATGCTTTTATACAACAATGTTGCCGAATTGCGACAATTCCGGGGCGCACAAGGTCGCCCTGTGGCCAATCGGCACCATCAAAAAGCAACGGGAGGACGTCAGCCGCTGCTGCGGAAGACCTGGATATCGAGATCGCGGATTTTCTTGCGCAGCGTGTTGCGATTGACCCCGAGCAAATCCGCCGCGCGAATTTGGTTGCCGCGAGTGGCCGCAAGCGTCACCGACAGGAGCGGATGCTCGATCTCCCGTAGCACCCGGTGATAGAGGCCGGGCGGCGGCAATCCGTCGCCGAAGCTGGCAAAATAGGACGCCAGATGCCGCTCGACCGCGGCCGAAAGGCCCTCCTCCGCGCGCGGCTCGTCGCTGGCCGACACCATGGCCGGCTGCGATAGTTCGGCGTCGATCACCGCCGCCGCGATCGTTTCCTGCGGATAGAGCGCGGCAAGCCGGCGCGCGAGATTTTCAAGCTCGCGCACGTTGCCGGGCCAGCGGTGATGCTTGAGTCGCTCAAGCGCGGCCGGCTCGAGCTGCTTGCCCGGCAATCCCTCGCGCTCGACTTGAGCGAAGAAGTGCCGGATCAGGTCGGGCACGTCTTCGATGCGTTCACGCAGCGGCGGCAGGCGCAACGGCACGACATTGAGGCGGAAGAACAAATCCTCGCGGAATAGGCCCTGCTGGATGAGGATGCGCAGGTCCTTGTTGGTGGCTGCGATGATGCGCACATCGGCCTTGATCGGGGTGCGCCCGCCCACTGTGGTGTATTCGCCCTGCTGCAGCACGCGCAGGAGCCGCGTCTGCGCCTCCATCGGCATATCGCCGATCTCGTCGAGGAAGAGCGTGCCGCCTTCGGCCTGTTCGAAGCGGCCGGAGCTACGGGTATTGGCGCCGGTGAACGCGCCCTTCTCGTGGCCGAACAATTCGGATTCGATGAGGTCGCGCGGGATCGCAGCCATGTTGATGGCCACGAACGGACCGCTGCGGCGCTTGCCGTAATCGTGCAGCGCGCGCGCGACCAGCTCTTTGCCGGTCCCGGATTCGCCCGAGATCATCACCGTGAGATCGGTCTGCATCAGCCGGGCCAGCACCCGGTAGATTTCCTGCATCGCGGGCGAGCGGCCGACCAGCGGAATGGACTCGAACTCGTCCGGCTTGGCGCTCGGGCGCGTACGCTCCTTCGGCTCCGCCAGCGCCCGGCCGACGATCCCGATGAGTTCCTTGAGATCGAACGGCTTCGGAAGATATTCGTAGGCGCCCCGCTCGGACGCGCGTACCGCGGTCATGAACGTGTTCTGCGCGCTCATGATGATCACGGGAAGCTCCGGCCGCAGCTTCTTGATGCGCGGCAAGAGGTCGAACGCATTCTCGTCCGGCATCACCACGTCGGTGATGACGAGATCGCCCTCCCCTTGACTGACCCAGCGCCAGAGCGTCGCGGCATTGCTGGTGGAGCGGACTTCGTAACCTGCGCGCGACAGCGCTTGGTTGAGCACGGTGCGGATCGCCGCATCGTCGTCGGCAACCAGAATGTTTCCAGCGGGCATTGGCATCCCTCTTTAGGCAGCGTCGCCCGGCTCGGCGTCGTCGCCCAAGAACATGGGCATGAGCACACGAAAAATCGTACGTCGTGGTTGCGACTCGCATTCGATGATCCCGCCGTGATCGCCGATGATCTTGGATACCAGCGCGAGGCCGAGGCCAGATCCGGTGGGTTTTGTCGTCACGAACGGGTCGAAGAGATGGGGCAACAGGTCCTCGGGAACGCCGGGGCCGTTGTCCTTGACGCAGAATTCAAGCGGCAGCGATACGCGCGTCTTACTGCCTGGCAGTGACAGGCGCACGCCCGGTCGAAACGCGGTCGAAAGCCCAATCTCGCCGTCGACCGCGTTCTCCCCGATCGCCTCGGCGGCGTTCTTCACGAGATTGAGGAAGACCTGGACGAGCTGATCGCGATTGCCAAGCACCGGAGGCAGCGACGGATCGTAGTCCTCGACGAACTTGATGTGCCGCGCAACGCCCGAATGTGTGAGGCGCTTCACGTGCTCGAGCACGGCGTGGATATTGACGGATTCGCGCTCGATCGGCCGCTCGTCGGTGAACACTTCCATGCGGTCGACCAGCTTCACGATGCGGTCGGCTTCGTCGCAGATCAACCGCGTCAAGGTGCGATCATCGTCGCCGACTGATTGCTCGAGCAGCTGCGCCGCTCCGCGGATGCCCGAGAGCGGATTCTTGATCTCGTGCGCGAGCATCGCCGCGAGTGCGGTCACCGAGCGCGCGGCACCGCGATGGGTGAGTTGGCGGTCCATCTTGTCGGCGATCGTGCGCTCCTGCAGCATGACGACCACGTGGTCAGGCCGCTCCGGCAACGGCGCCACGTACAGGTCGACCAGGCGTTCGCCGGGATTGCGCGGCGTGCCGAGATCGACCTTGTACTCGTTGACCGCCGCGCCGCGCACGCGCACCTGGTCGACGAGCGCGAGCAATGGACTTCCGAACGGCACCAGCTCGCCCAGCATGTGGCGGCGCAGCAGCGGCAACGACGCTTCGAAAAAGGACTCTGCTGCCGCATTGGCGTTTGCGATCCGGCCATCGGCCGCGACCATGATTACGGGATGCGGCAGCGCGTCGAGAACGGCATCCGAGGTGCCGGAGGGAAGCGTGGGCATCGGCTCGAACCGGCTCACGCGGCCTTCCTCTCGCTGCCGTATGGCGTTTGACGCGCTTTTTGCGGCCAAGCGCAGTCTCCTTTGTCGGCCTGTGCCCCGGAGGCGAAATCGGCGTAGGTATCGGCCAGGTGGCGGCGGACCGCGCTCGGATCGTCGGCTGTGAGCACCCGGCCGCGATGCGCCTTGAGTGCGGCGCCGGATGCACCCGCGGTCTCGGCCGCAGCGTCGAGTGCCCAGCCGAGATGCTTGCGCGCATGGCGGCGGCCGATGTCGCGGCCGTGGTGTGAGAGCATCTCGTCGTAAAGGCGATCAATGATCGCGAACTGGATGGCAAGCGGCGGTGCGCTTTCACGCCGGCCGGCGGCAAGGTGACGGCCGATTTGTCCCGGCAGCCACGGACGGCCCTGGGCGGCACGCCCGATCATCACCGCGTCGGCGCCCGAGGCCGCAAGCGCAGCCGCAGCGTCCGCGTACGTGCGGATGTCGCCGTTCACCGCGATTGGAATTGAAACGCCGTCCTTGACGCCGCGCACCGCCGCCCAATCGGCGCGGCCGTTGTAGAACTGGCAGCGCGTTCGCCCATGCACGGTGATCAGACGCACGCCTGCGTCTTGCGCGCGGCGGGCGAGCGCGGGCGCATTGATGGTGCGATCATCCCACCCGAGCCGCATTTTGAGCGTTACCGGCACGGACACCGCGGCGATGGTTGCCTCGATCAATGACAGGGCGTGATCGAGATCGCGCATCAGCGCGGAGCCCGATTGCCCGCCGGTCACCTGCCGCGCCGGACAGCCCATATTGATGTCGATGACGGAAGCGCCGCAGGCCTCGGCGATACGCGCGCCGTCCCCCATCCAGCGCGCCTCGCAACCGGCCAACTGCACCACGTGCGTGCGCAGGCCCCGGCCCTCGGCGCGCAACCGCGCGTCGGGGCAACCCTCGGCCAGCGCCGCACTCGCCGTCATTTCGGAGACGACCAAGCCCGCCCCGAGATCGGCCACCAGGCGCCGAAACGGAGCATCGGTTACTCCCGACATCGGCGCCAAGATCACCGGGCTCGGCAGCGTCAAATCGCCGATGAGCACCGGCTGGAGGCGGGAAAAAGGCACCACTGGAGGCACTTAGCGTCCTTGCACACCAATTAGGCGTTATTCCCCGGCTGCATAGAGTTTAGCCAATCTCGGCAAATGCGCAAGTGCTGCACTGCAAAAATCCCCATTTTGATCAAAGGCTGCGCTCCGGCTGGGCAAAATGCGAGTTTGCGCCTCGGCTGCGACGCGCTAAAGCCAAGACCCAACGCCATCATTCGGGTCGAGCACATGGCAGCGACGGTCGCAGCCGTGGTCGTGGCCGGGGGCCGCGGGCTGCGCGCGGGCGGGGATTTGCCCAAGCAATACCGGCATGTTTTGGGCGAGCCGGTCATCCGGCCGAGCCTTGCCGCCTTCGCCGGCCACGGCGGAATCTCCTTGGTGCAGCCCGTAATCCATCCCGACGATGCCGCCCTGTTCCGAGCAGCAAGCGCGGGCCTCGATCTGTTGCCGCCGGTTAACGGCGGGGCCACGCGGCAAGCCTCCGTGCGCGCCGGCCTCCAGGCATTGCAACCCCATCGCCCCGAATTCGTGCTGGTGCACGATGCGGCCCGGCCGTTCGCGTCGCACGCCCTCATTACGCGGGCGATCGCCGCCGCCCGCGCGAGCGGGGCGGCGGTCCCGGTCATCGCCGTGGCCGATACCGCCAAGAGCGTCGATGCGGCAGGCCGCGTGACCGGCACGATCGATCGCGCGCATCTGCGCTTGGTGCAGACCCCTCAGGCCTTCGATTTTGCCGCCCTCATCGAGGCGCATCGCCGGGCGAAGGCGGCGGGTCGCGACGATTTCAGCGATGACGCCGCGCTCGCCGAATGGGCAGGTGTCGAGGTCAGCACGTTCGCGGGTGAAGCCGGAAATGTGAAACTCACCACCGATGAGGATTTCGTGCGCGCCGAGGCGGCTGGGCTCGCGGCCTTGAGCGATGTGCGCACCGGTTTTGGCTTCGATGTCCACCAATTCGGCGACGGCGATCATGTCATGCTCGGCGGCGTGCGCATCTCCCATCGGCGTGGATTGTCCGGACATTCCGACGCCGACGTCGTTCTTCACGCGCTCGTCGACGCCATCCTCGGGGCGCTCGCCGACGGCGATATCGGCGTTCATTTCCCTCCGACCGATCCGCAGTGGCGCGGCGCCTCCTCCGATCGGTTCTTGGCGTTCGCGGTCGAGCGCGTGCGCGCGCGCGGCGGGCGCATCGCGCATCTCGACGTCACCATCGTGTGCGAGGCGCCACGCATCGGCCCTCATCGCGATGCGATGCGTGCCCGCATCGCCGAGATTGCCGGCATTGCGACCGAGCGCGTCGGCGTGAAGGCGACGACGAGCGAAAAAATGGGATTTACCGGCCGTGGCGAAGGCCTGGCGGCGTTCGCCAACGCGACCGTGCGACTGCCGTGGAAAGAGCGGCTCTAGATGGCGGATCAGGAGCTCACGCAAGCGGCGCGCGCGCTGCTCGACCTCTGTCGACGCAAGAGGCTCACCCTCGCCGCCGCGGAATCGTGCACCGGCGGGCTCCTGGCGGCGACGCTGACCGAAATCCCCGGCTCCTCCGACGTGCTCGAACGCGGCTTCATCACTTATAGCAACGAAGCAAAACGGGCGATGCTCGGCGTTACGCCGGTGACGCTGGCAAAGCATGGCGCCGTGAGCCGCGAGACCGCCGAGGCCATGGCGACGGGCGTGCTCGCGCACGCGCCGGTCGACCTCGCGGTGTCGATCACCGGTATCGCCGGACCGGGCGGCGCGGTGCCCGGCAAACCGGTCGGGCTCGTTTATCTCGCGGCCGCCTCGCGCAGCGGCCGACTCATCCAGCACGAGCGCAAATACGGCGACATCGGGCGCGCGCAAGTGCGCCGTGCCTGCGTCATCGAGGCGCTGGCGATGCTGGGCGAACTCGCCGCGAGCGAACAGCCCAAGCCGCCGATCTCGTCAGGCTGAAACGCGTTCGTGCCGCAGACATTCGGCGGCGAGCAGCATCCGAATGTTTTGCATGGGACTTCACTGCCACTCACCGGGCATAGACCGCGTCGGCCCGCCGCTCGAAGGCCGCGGCAAAGCGGCGGAAGGCGGCATCGAACATCGCGCCCATCAACAGGCTCAGCGTCCGGCTCTTGAACTCATACGAAATGAAAAATTCCACCTCGCAGGTTTGCTCCCCGGTCGGATGAAAGAGCCAGCGGTTTTCGAGCCTGCTGAAGGGGCCTTGGAGATACTCGACCAGGATATGCAAATTGGGCCGGTCGAGCGTGACCCGGCTGGTGAAGGTCTCGCGCACGAACTTGTAGGCAACCGTCATGTCGGCGACGAGAACCTCGACGCCTTCCGGCTCGGGGATGCGCTTGCGGACCTTGAGCGAGCGGCATAACGGCACGAATTCCGGATAGCGCTCCACGTCGGCCACGAGATCGAACATGTGAGCGGCGGAGTGCCGCACCCGGCGCGTGGTCGAGAATTCGGGCATTAGCCCCTTCCGAGCATTGCAAGGAATTCGTGGGCATCGCGATCGCTGCCAAGCCGGGCGATGCGCAGATGACCGCCAAAACGTTCGATCGCATTCACGATTCGCGGCCGGTGCTTTTCCGGAAAATTCCAGACGTAGCGAAGGAATGGAAGGTCGAACCGTTCCGGGCAGGATTGCGGCAAGTCCGGTCGCGTTCGGCCGTGGCCCGTCAGCGTGCGCAGCAGCACGCGCCGCACGCAGACCGAGCGGGCATAATCGAGCCAGACGAGAGTATCGGCACGCGGCATTCGAACATCGTAGGTATTGGAATAATTCCCGTCCATGATCCACTCGGGCGCTGCCGCAAGCGCGATGACCTGTTCCCGCCAATCTTTGCTATCGGGCAGCTGCCAACCTGCACGCCAAAAATGAAAATCGAGATGGACCAAGGGCAGCCGCAATCGTGCGGCGAGGCTGCGCGCCAACGTCGTCTTGCCCGCGCCGGCGCAGCCGACGACCATCACGCGGTGCATCGATCCGTCAGGGGCGCGCGAGCTTTGCATCGCGAGCCGCCTTGAGCCGCGCGAAATCCTCGCCCGCATGGTGCGAGGAGCGCGTGAGCGGCGACGACGAGACCATCAAAAAGCCCTTGGCATAGGCGATGGTCTCGTAAGCCTTGAACTCGTCGGGCGGCACGAAGCGCACGACCGGATGGTGCTTGCGCGTCGGTTGCAGGTACTGGCCGATGGTGAGGAAGTCGACGTCGGCCGCGCGCAGGTCATCCATGACCTGGAGAATTTCGTTTCGCTCCTCGCCGAGTCCGACCATGATGCCTGACTTGCTGAACATCGCGGCGTCGAGCTCCTTGACCCGCTGCAGCAGGCGGATCGAGGCGAAGTAACGCGCGCCGGGTCGCACGGCGAGATACTTCGAGGGCACGGTCTCGAGGTTGTGGTTGAAGACGTCGGGCCTTGCCACGACCACTGTCTCGGCCGCGCCGTCTTTGCGCAGAAAATCGGGCGTAAGCACTTCGATCGTCGTGGCCGGGCAGCGCGCGCGAATCGCACGAATGACGGCGGCAAAGTGGGCGGCGCCGCCGTCGTCGAGATCGTCGCGGTCGACCGAGGTCACGACCACGTGCTTGAGGCCGAGCTTTGCCGTCGCCTCGGCGACCCGTCCGGGCTCGGCCGCATCGAGCGGGCCAGGCAATCCAGTCTTGACGTTGCAGAACGCGCAGGCGCGCGTGCAGGTGTCGCCCATCAGCATGAACGTCGCGTGCTTCTTATCCCAGCACTCGCCGATATTGGGGCACGCCGCCTCCTCGCACACGGTATGCAAGCCGTTCGCGCGCACGATCGCGCGCGTCTCGCCATAACCTTTGGACACCGGCGCCTTGACCCTGATCCAATCGGGCTTTTTCAACGTAGGTGCGTCCGGCCGGTGCGCCTTCTCCGGATGGCGCGGTCTGCTGCTGGCGTCGAAAATGACAGTCATGGAAGCTCCGGGACTTACTTACGGATGTGCGCCAGCCGACGCAAGCCGCACCATTGCGCAAATGTGGCGTCGGATCGCGGCCGCAGGCATGACATCTGCCGCCGCCCGATGCGCTTGCCGCAGGATCGAGCGCGCTCGATAGCCGCGAACTATCCAGCCTCGTCGCAGCGCACGATGTATGGAGGATGGTGACACGGAGTTGTGATGATCGTCCGCTGGCCTATGGTGGTGGTGGACGCCATATTGCGGCTGCGGGACGGGAATCGATGGAGGATGACATGCCGATCAACAGGACAGCGGTTTCGGTTGGATTGGTGGCGTCTGCGCTGGGCGTTGGGATGCTCCTCGCGTCGCCCGTCGATGCCCGGCCGAAGTACCGGCAGCAGCCCTCCTTCACGGAGTACTCCTACGGCACGCCGGGGGTGTACCGAAACACCCCGCCGGGCAATGTGGTCTGTTGGACGCCGTGCGGCCAACCCGGATCGATCGTGATGGGCGCCGACCCCGATCCATTCATCCGTCAGCAGATCCTCCGCGATGCAAGCGGCTTCTTCGGCGGCGGCGGCAGGTAAGAGGTCCCTCGCGTAAGTCTTGGGCGCGCTTACCGGGTGCCGATGTTCGAGCGGGAGAATATCACCATGAAGGCGATATGGCGCGGTCACGTAATTGCGGAGAGCGATCGAACCCTCGAAGTGGGCGGCTACCGCTATTTCCCACGCGAGACGGTCCGCATGGATTTGCTCCGTCTCGCGCCGAAGACGGAGGGTGATCTCGCCTGCCCGCATGGGGTCCAGTTCTACGACGTGAGCGCTGATGCGGCACGCAGCGAGCGCGCCGCCTGGTCGTACGAGGCGCCGCGCGCATCGATGAAACAGGTCGATCACTGGATCGGTTTCTGGAACGACGTCCACATCGCGTGAGCGGATCAAGCCCGCGCATGATGAGTCGCTGACAATCGCAGGGTGTCCGCATCGCTTCCAGTTCGATGTCCGCTTGGATCAATCGCGACGAAGGTGGTCCGGGCCGGTCGCTGTGTCCGTAGCGCCTTGAAAAGCTGACGTAAATTCAAGCTTTGGCGCGCCGCGGCAAGCACAGGATACAAATCCTCTCACGACCCTCTTGACTCGTGTAACGAGAATCTTCCAGAAAAGCGTACTCACCGAAATTACGCCAGCCGCCCGGACGGGAGACCGCGCCGGGCTTTTTGCTGCGCGGACGCATGCCATGGCCGCGCCAGGCGTATTTTCGTGCGAGCACAGAAAGCATGCGGCGAAGCGATGACATCCATGCGCCAGCGCACCCGTCACGCGAGGATCGCGATGCAAAGCGCCGGTTGTAGAAACCACCGGCCATTGTTTCCGGACTGTTATTTACAATGAAAATACCTACCACAGCGTGTGGAGGCGCAAACGACCCGCCGAGGTCCCGGCGCGTTAAACCTTTCCGTCCTGCCCTGCTTTCGCGGGCGATGATGAGGGAGAAGTCAATGATGCAAGCAAAATCGTCACGCTTTAGGGATTTCGGCCCTCGCCGTTGTCGCGATTGGGTCGGAACCACGAACTGAATGTGTTGGTATCAGCACGCAGGTCCCGGCGGCTGCGATCGCCGTAGGATTCATTTGGGAAATACGGCCGCCAGATCCTTCGCGCCTTGCAATTTGCTCTCTTGATCCATCACTGCGTTGGTCGCAGCTATCAACTTCGAGACGACGCCGCTGCGGCCGGCGATCGGATTGCGTTCATAGCCTCCCGGCTGGAAGAAATTCGATGTGGGTACTCGTTCGCGCCACGCCAACGGCATGGTGAGGATATCGAGGCCATTGCCATCGCCGGTGAGGTTCATCATCTCGAGCTCGGCCGCGCTCAACACCGCGCCATATCCCTGCGCGCGCGCGAACACGACGGAGTCCAAGAGCTTCTGCGTTTGCAGCAAAGGACCAACGTCCAAATCCAGATTCAGCGCATGGATGCCGAGACCTTTGGATGTGTTCGCCAGCTTGTCGTGCGCGCTCCAGGTGTCGGGCACGCTTCGGCAGAAAGCAATCATGCTCTTGAGCACCGCGAGTTTTCTCTGCAGCGTCTTCTTCGCCTCCTCGGGTAATCCCGCGGCCTTCGCGCTCAAGGTCCTGATGAACTGATCACCCTTCTCCGCCATGAGCTCGACGCTGTTGGTGGCCAACAGCTGGTTGTAGCCCAGCGCGGTGGAAATCGCCTGCGCGCCGGGCTTCGGCTGTTCGAGCCCCGCCTGCACGTCGTATGCGCCGTCGCCGCCGGACTCGAAGGCATAAATTCGCACCGCTTGTTCCTTCGTCAGCCCGGCGGCGGAAGCGGCCTTGGCGTAGGCGCGTTTGTACTCCATCTCGCTGCGCGGCTGCTGCGGAACAAAATTGAATTCCTTCGCCGCTGCCCGCAAAAAGTCGGCCACGACCGGCACGTATTTCCTTGGTGGCGCCTCCTCGGGAGGCGCCGAGGGATCGACCGGTTTCGGCGGGCCCGAATAGACCGGCGGCTGGGTCAATACGTAATCGCCGAGCACGATGTCCTGATTGTTGCGGCGTTTGGCACGTCGCAGCTTCCGCTTGTCCGCGATGGAACCCCAATATGCGTCGGCCTCGGCCTCGTATTTGCCACGCGCGAGGGTGTATTCCTCCAGTTTGCGACGATATTCGCCCATGGCGGCCGGCGACGGTGCCGTCGCCGACACGCGCTCAGCAGCTTCGGCTCTCGCTCCGTGAGTTAACGAGAGCAGCAGCGCCGCGAGCACACACCCGCAGCACCTATGGAGCGAACGGTGCCGCATTTCGTCTGCAGTCCTTGCCGAGTGGACCTCACGCGAGGTTGTCCAAGCCGAAAAAACGCGCCGCGTTACACCAGAGAATCTTCTCTTTATCGGCTGCGGAGATTACCAGTCCGTTCACGATGTCGATGTGCTCCCCGGGATCGATCGGCACCGGGCCGTAGTCGGTGCCAAACATGACGCGGTCGACGCCGAACACCTCCACCGTCTCGCGCACGTGCGGCGCCCAGAAGCCCATGGTGTCGACGTAAAGCTTGGCGAGATAATCGCTCGGCCGCTGCTTGCATCGAATGACGACGCGCTCGGGCATGCCCTCGCAGCCGAGCCGCCAGCCGAAATCGAGCCGTCCGATAACGGGCAGAAGTCCGCCACCCATATGTGCGACCGAGATCTTCAAGTTCTGGTAGCGGTCGAACAGCCCCGACAGGATCATGCGCGCGAGCGCCATCGCGGTGTCGAACGGCCGCCCGACCAGCTCATCGAGTTTGTATTGATCCATCTGCTGGTCGTGTCCGATCGGCACGCGCGGCGGATGGATGAAGAGCGGCACCTGCCGCGCTTGCGCCCATTCCCAAAACGCAGAGGCGTCTTCCGTGTCGATGAATTGGCCGTGCCAGCTCGACGTGATCAGCAGTCCCTTGAAGCCGAGCGCTCCAAGACAGCGCTCGCCCTCCGCGATGTGGCTTGCATCGAGTGGATTGAGCGTGCCGAGGCCCCAGTTGCTCTTCGCCCGCGCCACCACCGCGGCGGTTTGGTCGTTGACGTGCTTGACGACGTCGATCGCGGGCTTCCGCGAGATCGCGGTGATCACCTCGGCCGCGAACGGGTTGCTGATGATCCGGCCGGTGATGCCGGCCTTGGCGCAAACCTCCTGCTGGAGGTCGAAATCCGTCATGTCGTGGTAGGACACTGCCGGCAAGCCACGGTAATTCGTCACTGCATTTTTGCCGACCGGTGTCCCGCGCAGCGCCTGCGCGACGCCGAATGGATCATCGCGCGTGCGGGGTGAGCAATGGGTGTGAATGTCGATGACGGGCATCAGATGTTGAGCACGCGTCCATAGGCATCAAGCACCGCCTCCTTCATCATCTCGGAGAGCGTCGGGTGCGGGAACACGGTGTGGATGAGCTCCTCCTCCGTGGTCTCGAGGTTCATCGCCACGACATAGCCCTGGATCAGCTCGGTCACCTCCGCGCCGACCATGTGCGCACCGAGCAGCGCCCCGGTGTTCTTGTCGAAGATCACCTTGACCAGACCCTGGTCCTCGCCCAGCGCGATCGCCTTGCCGTTGCCGATGAACGGAAAGCGGCCGACGCGGATATCGAGCTTGTTCTGCTTCGCCACCTGCTCGGTGAGGCCGACCGAGGCGATCTGCGGCGAGCAATAGGTGCAGCCCGGGATGAGGCGCTTGTCCATGGGATGAGGCTTGAGGCCCTTGATCGCCTCGACGCAGATGACGCCCTCGTGCTCGGCCTTGTGCGCGAGCAGCGGCGGGCCGGCAACGTCGCCGATGGCGTAGATGCCGGGGACATTGGTGCGATTGAGCGCATCGATCACGATGGCGCCGCGGTCAGTCTTCACGCCAAGCTTTTCGAGACCGAGATGTTCGATATTGCCGGTGACGCCGACCGCTGAGATGACGCGCTCGACGCTGAGCGTCTGCGTGCCGCCTTTGCCGTCGTCGATGGTCGCAGTCACGCTGTCCGCCCTCTTGTCGAGCTTCGTCACCTTGGCGCCGGTCAGGATCTTGATGCCTTGCTTCTCGAATTGCTTGCGCGCGAATGCCGCAATCTCGGCATCCTCGGCAGGGAGAATTTGCGGCAGTATCTCGACCACGGTCACCTCGACGCCGAAGGTGCGGTAGAACGAGGCGAACTCGATCCCGATCGCGCCCGAACCGACGACCAGCAGCGACTTCGGCATGCGCTCCGGCACCATGGCCTCGAAATAGGTCCAGATCAGCTTTTTGTCGGGTTCGAGCCCGGGCAACACGCGTGGCCGCGCGCCGGTGGCGATGATGATGTGCTTGGCCTGATAGGTCCCGGGCCCGAGCGCGCCTTTCGGCGCCTCGGTCGCGCTCGTCTTCACCGTCACCTTGCCCGGCGCGTCGATCATCGCCTCGCCCCAGATCACGGCGACCTTGTTCTTGCGCATCAGAAAGCCGACGCCGTCGTTGAGCCGCTTGGATACCGCGCGCGAGCGCTTGACCACGGCGGCAGGATCGTAAGTCACTTTCTCGGCCGAGAGACCGTAGTCGTTGGGATGCTGCATGTAATGGAAGATCTCGGCCGAGCGCAGCAGCGCCTTGGTGGGGATGCAACCCCAGTTGAGGCAGATGCCGCCGAGATACTCGCGCTCGACGATTGCGGTCGAAAAACCGAGCTGTGCCGCGCGGATCGCGGTGACGTAGCCGCCGGGCCCGGAGCCGATGATGATGATGTCGAAGGAGGGATCAGCCATGCCGCTTTCTCTTGCAAAGGTCGCCGGGCTTGTCACCCGTGTCTCGCGCTGCCGGACGTACGGCACGTCATAGGCACGATTGGAGCACGTGCGAGTTCCGTCGCCATCCGCGTTCGAGCAACGGCGGTTTTAATACGTGCATGCCCGGCACAAGGCCGGGCATGGGTGAGTCTAGATCATTGCCGTTTCTATGCCTACCGGCCTACTGCATCACCAGCTTGAGCTCCTCCACCATCGGTCTCACCTTGGCGATTTGCTCGCGCAGCATCTCGCGCATTTCAGCCTGGCTCGAGCCGGAAGGCTCGGCGCCCACGTCGGTCATCCGCTTCTGCAGGTCCGAGTGCTTCGCCGCGGCGGCGATCTCCTGCTGCAGGCGGGCGATGACCGGTTCCGGCGTGCCTTTGGGCGCGAAGAAGCCGTTCCATCCGCGCAGGTCGAGGTTGGGAAAGCCAAGCTCGCGCGTGCTCGCGACGTCCGGCAGCGCCGCCGAGCGGCTGGTCACCGCCAGCGCGGTGAGCGCACCGGCGCGCACGTGCTGCAGCGAGCTCGAAAGCTGGTCGCCGCCGAATTGGATTCGGCCGGACAACATCTCCTGCAGCAACGGCGCGGCGCCGCGAAACGGCACATGATCCATCGTGATCCCGGTGTCGCGTTTGAGCACTTCGCCCATCAGGTTCATGACGCTGCCCGGGCCGGTGGAACCGTAGAACAGCGGCTCTTTCGTCTGCCTCGCATAGTCCACGAACTCCTTGAGGTCGCGTGCGGGGACTGACGGATGCGACAACAGCAATAGCGGCACGTAAGCCCCGACCGCGATCGGCACGAAGTCCCGCTCGATATCGTGAGGCGAGCGCCCAGCGGATTGCAGCGACGAGGTGGTGGTGGTGAAGGTGATGTTGTGGAACAGAAGCGTGTAGCCGTCCGGGGCTGCCTTCGCGACTTGGTCGGCGCCGAGCGATCCGCCGGCTCCGCCGACGTTCTCCACGACCACGCTTTGGCTTAAGCCTTCCGACATGCGTTGCGCGAACAGTCGCGCCAGCATGTCGGTGGTTGCGCCGGCCGGGAACGGCACGATGATACGAATGTTTCGGGCTGGAAATCGCTCTTGGCTGCGCACCGAAGTCGCAAGCAGCGCCACCGCGCCCGCGAGCGCGGTGACTCCGATGAGCTCGCGCCGCGTCTTCCCCTGCCGCCATGGTCCTCGATGGGCTGACCACGCTGACTTGGCCTTGTCCTTGCTCATGGCGCTTCCCTTGATCCCCGTGCTGCGCAATCATCGCTCGCGCCGGATTTCGACGCGAGCGAAGCTCCAACTCACACCACCATCATCACCGGATTTTCGATCAACGCCTTGAACGCATCCAGAAGGACGGCGCCGAGCGCTCCGTCGACAGCGCGGTGATCGGTCGCGAGTCCAACGGTCATCATATGCGCCGCTTCGATCTTGCCGTTCCGCACGATCGCGCGTTCCTCGCCGGCGCCGACCGAAAGAATGGTGGCGTGCGGCGGATTGATGATGGCATAGAATTCCTTGATCCCGTACATGCCGAGGTTAGACACCGCGCTGGTCCCGCCCTGATATTCATGCGGCGCCAATTTGCGCGCACGCGCACGCGCGGCAAAATCCTTCATCTCGTTGGAGATGACGGACAGCGACTTTTGCTCCGCCTGGCGCACCACCGGCGTGATCAGCCCGCCGGGTATCGAAACCGCAACCCCGATGTCGGAATGCTTGTGCCTGAGCATGGCGCCTTCGGTCCAGGTCACGTTGGCATCCGGGACGCGCTGGAGCGCGAGCGCAAGCGCCTTGATGACGAAATCATTGACCGAAATCTTGTAGGCCGCCTTGCCGTCCTTGTCCTTCGGCGCGGCGGCGTTGATCTCCTCGCGCGCCGCCACGAGCTTCCCGATATTGCACTCGAGCGTGAGATAGAAATGCGGGATGGTGAGCTTCGCTTCGAGAAGGCGCCGCGCGATCACCTTGCGGACATTGTCGTGCGGGACGGCCTCGTACGAGCCGGGCTCGAACAGCGCGACGATCTTCTCGTCGGCGGGCGCTTGGACGGGAAACGCCGCCGCCGGCGCCGCGGCCGGCGCCACAAGGCCGCGGCCCGACTTGGCCGCTTCCACGTCGCGCGCGATGACGCGGCCGTGCGGGCCGGAGCCTTGGATGCGCGCAAGGTCGATGCCGGCCTCTTTCGCCAGCCGGCGCGCCAGCGGCGACGAAAACACGCGGTTGGTGCGGGCGAGCCCCATCTCCTCGCCGTCTCCGCGTCGGGCGGCAGGAGCCTGCGTTGCTTGTGCCGCGGCGCGCGGGGCCTCGCTCGGCTTGGCCGCAGGCGGCGGAGCCGGCGCGGGCCGCGCTGAAGCGGCCGCTCCCGTCGAAGGTGGCGGCGTTGCGGCGGCTGCCGGTTTTGGCGGAGACGGTTTCGCCGCCGGCGCGCCCTTTCCTGCGGTCGCCGCGGCCGCCTTCACATCTTCCCCCTCCTCCGCCAGCACGGCGATGAGCGCCTTGACCGGCACGTCCTGCGTGCCCTCCGGCACCACGATCTTGGCGAGCGTGCCCTCGTCGATCGCCTCGTATTCCATCGTTGCCTTGTCGGTCTCGATCTCGGCGATCACGTCGCCGGGCTTGACCTTGTCGCCCTCCTTCTTGAACCACTTGGCGAGGTTGCCCTTCTCCATGGTCG
>Ga0306926_10000082_pt1 | contig 73910 bp, 54 predicted proteins | sample flu12Cox44000178_FD_203759 | JGI IMG/M metagenome (GOLD analysis project Ga0306926, IMG submission 203759) | Lab enrichment of tropical soil microbial communities from Luquillo Experimental Forest, Puerto Rico - flux8day.12C.oxic.44.000.178 (v2)... | ecosystem: Environmental > Terrestrial >... | reverse complement strand
CCGTTCCCCGTGAATGTTCCCATGCCGATCAGATTCAGGCTGAGGGGATTTGGCGCAATACCCGCAGCCTTCAGATCGGCAAGCGCATCCGGGATGCTGTTGGTGCAGTCACCCGTGGTGATGAATGTGCAACCAGCGCCAGCAGAGGACGGAAGCGGCACGGTGACCGGCGAACTCGACGTACTCGCGTTGGAAATGAATCCGCGTACCCCTTCATAGCCGAGGAAAAAGAACACTTTATCGTGTTTGATGGGGCCGCCGACGGTTCCTCCGAACTGATGCTGGCGAAGCGCCGTTTGCGGATCGGGTTTGGCGTTGAACCAGTTCCGCGCGTCGAGAGCGTTGTTGCGTTCGAAACCATACGCTGTGCCGTGCAAACTATTCGTTCCCGATTTGATTCCGATGTTTACTGTAACACCGGGCTTCCAGCCGGTATCCGGCGGCGGATTTTCTTCGGTGTTGAATTCCTGAATTGCGTCGATCGGCAGGATCGATCCCGGAGTGCCTTGCACGCCTTCGGCATTGATAATGTTCCCGGAATAGTACGGATCGTTGTCGTCGCCGCCCTCAATTACAAAATTGTTGTCCTCGGGTCGCATGCCGTTGGCGACGATGGATTCAAAGCCCCCGCCAGGAAATCGAAAGACGCCAGGGCGCAGGACAATAAGATTTTGGTAGTCGCGTCCGTTCAGAGGCAGGTCATTGATTTCCTTGTTCGAGAGCGAGCCGCCGATGGTGTCGTTCGTTGTCGTAATCAGCGGCGCTTCGGCGGTTACCTGTACTGTTTCGTCCACCGCGCCAGGAACCAGTTGAATATCGACGCGCACATCTTTTCCCACTTCCAGCCGGATATTCGAGTGTTCCACCTTTTTGAATCCGCGCGATTCCGCTGTGACTGTGTACAGCCCAGGCTGAAGTGCGGGCGCTGTGTAGTCCCCTGCGCCGTTCGAGTCTAAATTGCGCGTCGCGCCGGTGCCGGTATTGGTGATTGCTATTTTTGCGCCGACGACCACCTTTCCCTGCGAATCGGTGACTGTCCCTAGAATCCGGCCATCGTTCGATTGTGCCGCGGCTGGAGCTGCAAACCCCAAGGCAAAGAGGAGCACAAATGCTGATGCATGAAGCACGCGTTGAAACATGGATTCCCCCGTGAAGAAAGAGCGATGAAGATGCGACTTCCCGCCCCGATGCCCTAGTTCTGATTCAGGAAATGTGTTAACCCCACGACCGCACCCTTGGTTCAATGCACGCTTCTATAGAACTGGGCAAGCGCGAAGTCAAGACACTTCGCCGCGATGGCCCACATCAAAATTTTTCTCACTGACTTGAGGTCAATTTGAGTTCTAAAAGAGGAAGCGGCCGGTGGGGGAGCCGGCCGCTCGGGGCATTGGGGTGTTGGAGGAGCAGAAACTCGAGGAGGCCATCCAGCTGCCAGCGCTCATGGGGGGTGAGCGTTTGCCGGCCGCCGTACAGTCCCCGAATCCACAGTGATTGTGCGCTGGGATGGCGGCGGCGTCGATAGACCCTCGGTTCAGTTGGTGCCAGTACGAACGTACTTCCCTTTCGCTTTCGAGCGCTTTTCGCCGAAGTGGCGTGGCGGCAGGATGTTCGCTCTTGCTGATGCGCGTCCCACAAGCGAACGGATGCCGTCCCTCCATGGCTCCCGCTCGACTCTTAAATGGCGCTCCAGCATTCACTTAGAAGGTACCAGCGATGGGCGGAGATATGCTTTGAATCATTCCAAATTGTCCTTGAGGTGGCGCGGATGAGCTCCTTCTGGCAGGACGTTCGATACAGTTTGCGCATGATCGCGAAGGCGCCGGGGTACGCAGCGATCGCTATCCTCACGCTCGCGCTGGGCATTGGCGCGAACAGCACGATCTTCAGCTGGATCAACTCCACATTGCTGAATCCGATCCCCGGACTGGCCAGCCCGAACGAGGTAGTGGCGATGACCCTCGGGCGAGGCACGGATAATGCTTTCCCGCTCACCTATCCGGATTTTGAAGCCATGCGCGATGGGCAGCAGAGTTTCGACGGCCTCACTGCCTCCAATATCGCTCCTATGAGTTTGACGGGCAAAGGCAAACCAGAACGCGTGTGGGGCGCGGTGGCGTCCGCGAACTATTTCGATCTGTTGGGCGTCCGGCCGATTCTGGGGCGTGGCTTTCTTCCGGAGGAGGACACCAAGCCCGGCGGCGCGCCCGTGGCTGTGATCAGTTACCGGCTGTGGCAGACGCATTTTGGCGCGAATCCAGATGTGGTGGGACAAACGCTCGAAATCAATCAGCACCCTTACACCATTGTGGGCGTGGCGCCGCCTGTATTTCAGGGAAGCCAAACCGGGCTGCGAATGGAACTTTGGATCCCGATCATGATGGAAGAGCAATTGATGCCGCAGGGCGACCTGCTTCACGATCATCACTATTTCTGGCTCTCGGCGCTCGGGCGGCTGAAGCCTGGCGTGAGCCCGGAACACGCGCAGGAGGAGATGACGCTGCGGTTGAAGCGGGAGGCGAAGAATTATCCGGAGGAGCACAAAGGGCACGACAGTGTGAGCGTGTATCCCCTGTGGCGAAATCCAATGGGCGGGAACCAGCTTTTTTCCACGCTGCTCCCGATGTTGATGACCATCGCGGGCCTGGTGCTGCTGCTGGCCTGCGCGAACGTGGCGAATTTGATGCTGGTGCGGTCGGTGGGCCGCCGGCGCGAGATCGCGATTCGTATGTCGCTCGGCGCGAACCGGTGGAGACTGGTGCGGCAGCTGTTGGTGGAAAGCCTGATCCTGGCTCTGGCGGGCGGGCTGGTCGCGTTTTTGTTCACGTTCTGGTCCGCCGGAACGTTCATGCGGTTCGTCCCCAAGACGGATTTCCCGATCTCGCTGGGAATACGCGTGGACTATACGGTGCTGCTGGCAACGCTGGTGATCTCGGTGCTCACCGGAGTGATCTTCGGGATTCTTCCCGCGTTGCGAGCCTCTGGCGAAGCGCCGGTAGCGGTGCTGAAGGAAGAGACAGGCAGTGCGTCGGGAGGAATGCGCAAAGCGCGCCTTGCGAGCGTGCTGGTGGTGGCGCAGATTTCTCTTTCGCTGCTGCTCTTGATTTGTGCGGGATTATTCATTCGCAGTTTCATGAGCGCGCAGCAAATCAAGACCGGATTTAATCCGCACAATGTGTTGATCGCCACCTACGATCTCTTTACCGGCGGATACTCGGAAGCGAGCGGCGTCGAATTCGATCGCCAGCTCTTAACGAAACTCGAAGCACAGCCTGGCATTCAGTCGGTGGCCCTTTCAAGCCGCGTGCCATTGGCATTTGGCGGCGGCTCGACGGCCGTGAACCCCGAAGGCTACGTCTCGCAGGCGAATGAATCGATGGAAACGCAGGTAGCGATCGTCACTCCCAACTATTTCCAAACTCTGCAGATTCCGATTGTAAAGGGCCGCGACTTCACGGCTCAGGATGCGAAGAGTTCTCAGCGGGTGGTGATCGTCAGCGAAACATTCGTGAATCGCTACTGGCCGAATCAGGAGGCAGTGGGCAAACAGCTCAATTCAGACCTGACCCACGAATGGTTCACAGTGGTCGGCGTGTCGCGCGACAGCAAAGTGAACGCACTGAATGAAAAGCCGACGCCATTCGTCTATTTGCCGCTATACCAGGTTTACCGCTCGACGTTGATCGTCGTCACGCGAACGAATGGCGATCCGCTGGCCTCCGGCAAGACTGTGGAAAAAACGATCCACGAGCTAAACGCGGATCTCGCGGTGTTTGATATCACCACCCTCGAATTGCGCGAACAGATTGCTAGCTTCCCCCAGCGTATTGCTGGAACTTTCGTAGGCGCCTTCGGCTTGCTCGCGCTGGTGCTTGCCGCGGTGGGAATTTATGGCGTCACGTCCTACACCACCCGGCAGCGCACGCACGAAATCGGAATCCGCATGACCCTGGGCGCCAGCAAACGAGACGTGCTGCGGCTGGTGATCGGTAATGGGTTGCGATTAACGCTCATCGGCGTGGGCTTGGGCCTGGCAGCATCGTTCACGCTGACGCGCTTTTTAACCAGCATGCTGCTCGGAGTGACGAGCACCGACGCGCTCACCTTTTCGAGCGTTGCGTTTTTGCTCTGCGCAGTGGCACTCTTCGCCTGCTTCCTGCCGGCGCGACGCGCGATGCGCGTGGACCCGATGGTGGCGCTGCGCTACGAGTGAAGCTCGGTCTAAATTGCGAGAAGCCGCGAGAAAAACGAGCGGTACCTTCGCAATGCCACGCGAAGATCCTCGGTGGAGACATTCTCGTTGCGTCCCCATTGATGTTCGAGGTTCTGGCGCTCGCTCGCGAATACTTCGCTTAGCCGCTTGATCGTGTCAGAGACGAGCGCGTCGGCCTCCTGCACTGCCTTGCGCGGTTCATCGACGAAGCCCACCTGAATGCTGTCCCATCGCGCGCGCAGCTCATTTGCTTCATTGCCTGCAAACAGGGCGGCTCGCTCCTCCTCCGGTGCCCGCGCCGGCGCAGCTGCGGTAGCCGGACCGCTCCCGCTCGTAACACTCGCGCCACGAACATCGCCGGCAGGCGGCGTGACCAGAGGGCGTGAGTCAGGATCGTTCGCCACCTGTCGTTCCGGAACCGGGAGGTTTGGGTCGGCAGTGGCGGATAGATCAGGGTTGAGGCTTGGATCTCTGCGGAGATGCTCTGTCATTGGTGACTCCCTCTTTCGTCGATTTTGTTAAAAGTCAAGTCTCTTGAAAAGCCGAGTGCAAATGTGTTCGTTCGCTGCTAACTTTGGCCCGCAGCGCGCGCGCGTATCGACGCCGGCTCTTCTCGCATCAATTCGTCGAATAATGCGCGGTAGTGAACCATGCCCCGGCGCAGGTCCTCGGTGGAGGCCTGTTTTTGCGACTGGCGAATGGCGATTTCGTGTCCTGCTCGGTACTCTTCGACAACCCTGCCGTGGTCGACGGAAATTTGCGTGGCGCGATTATCGAAATCGGTGGGCGGATAGCCTCGAGTCGCCATCACGGCTCCCAGGAGTTGATCCGCTTCCATGAACGCACCGGCCGGATCGTCCACGAATTTCGCTTGGATCGCGCGCCACGACTGCTGAAACCGGTCGCGATCTGCCGCGGTAAGCGGCCGCAGGTCATAACGCTTTACCCGCTTTTCAACCTTCTAGAGTTGATTCTCAGCCTTGAATTTATTTCCGGTTTCGGACAAGGCGCGGTCATATTCCGGCCCGAAGCGGGCGCGAAGTTTCTTGGTGCGATTCTGCAAGATGAGAACTGCGGCCACAGCGACTACAGCAATCACCACAACTATAAGAACTGCGATTTGCGTTGAAGTCATTCCGCTAGCCTCGCTGTTACACACTTACCAGATTTTGGCAGCGTGGGAATCAGGCAGGGGCTGTAAAGCCGGAGTGATAAAGCGTGTAGGTAGCAATGCAACGGTGAAAACTGCTGAATCTACGAAAGGTGAGTGTCCGTCCTTCGTGCTGGTTGAGCCACTTCGCGTATTTCGTTTTTGATGAAAGGCGGTGGAGCGGCGAAACCGGAAACAGGATTGGGTTGTGGCGGCCAGATGATTTGTGTTCCAACTCCTGGAGGAGTCTTTGGCTGGCGTTCGTGCTTGGCTTCGGTTTTCGCGAAAATCTTCGCGGTCGCCAGCATCCCCGCAAACGTTGCGGCCAAGAGCCCGAATTGCCGCCAGCCGTTCAGCATGGACGCGTTGCCCATCAGCGTGAGCCCGCCAAAACAAAAAAGCAGGTGGACGCAGAACACCTGCAGCGAAGATTGGCCCATCAGCACCAGCGGCCGCACTGCCAGGGGTTTTAACCAGCGTTGTCCAACAATCAGCACCGCGCCCACGGCCGCGAAATCGAGAAGGCGCATCGGTCCCAGGTGCCATTTGTCGAAGAGCCACTCGGTCCCGTCAAGCTGAAACCCATGGGCAATCAAGCGCCGCATTAGGAAGAACGCGACGGCGATCACCGTTGCCGGGATAATCACCTTCCGTGCGCTGGCCTCGATCGGCAAATCGCCCTGAGCCCAGCGCACGCCCAGCCAGATTCCGACCACCCAAAGAAATTGCCAGGCCCACAAATCGAATGCGCCCATTTCGTGGATCGGAATTCGGGTGGGGATGTAATGCATCATGAAAGTATGCTCAGCCGTGCGAAAGCCGAAGTGCGCCAGCACCCAGAACGCGAAGGACCCCCAGAGAATCGGTTTCCACCCGAACCGGCGCGCCAGCAAAATCAAAATGGACGACATTGCGAGAAAAATAATGTAAAGCGGCAAAATATCGAGGAGGGGCGGCCGGTAAATTAGCAGCGCCGCTTCGGTGATGGCCTGCTCGGGTCCCGCCATGAAATAGAAATCGAGGAGGTTATGAAGTCCCGGCCGGTTCCCGCGCGAAGCGATCGGCACAGCCACCAGAAACGCAAAAGCCAGCAGAAGGGCGTGATAGCCGTACAGGCGCAGCGTGCGGCCCCAGATCTTCCGCGTCATGGCCCGATAGCCGTCGTGCTCGGCAAGACGGAAGTAGACGCGCCCGGTAAACAGCGCCGAAAGAAAAATAAATCCTTCCGCGGCGGAGACGAAGCCGAACGGCTGGTTTACATAGGCGCTCGCGGACGTGGGCAGGTGCGTGAGCGTGATCCAAACGAGCATCAGCCCGCGCATGGCGTCCAATTCCAACCGGCGTCCGGTGGTCGCGCTCACACTTAAGTAGACGCCACCTCATTGCCAGAGGTTTCCAGATGAGACCGCTTCCTCGGCCCTCTAGAAATTAATTTTCGGAAACTACAGGATTACACCTAGGCGAGAAGGCGAGAATAGTCATGCTAGAGTAAAGAGGGGGGAATTGAGTGCACGTTTCGCCGCGAAGATTGCTTCCATTCCTGATCATGATGTTATCGCCCCTGGTTGCCGCTCCCGCCTACGCAAAAAAGCACGAAACGGGATTCCTCGATCGCACAATCACGGTAAAGGGCATCACCTACAAATATCAGGTGTTTGTGCCGGAGAATTGGAACTCTCACCAGAAGTGGCCGGTGATCCTGTTCCTTCACGGCGCCGGCGAGCGCGGGGACGACGGCTTGCTGGAAACAGACGTGGGCATCGGCTCCGCCATTCGCAACGATCGCAGCAGGATTCCGGCCATCGTGGTGATTCCGCAGTGCGCCAAGAACTTTTGGTGGCTCCATCCGCCGATGCAGGATCTGGCCATGGCCACTCTGGACGCCGCCACAAAAGAATTCGATGGCGATATGCAGCGCACGTATCTCACCGGACTCTCGATGGGCGGCTATGGTTGCTGGCGGCTGGCTGAAAATAATCCGGGACGGTTTGCGGCCCTGATTGTGATTTGCGGAGGAATCCGTCCGCCGGCCGCCGCGCTGAAAGCCTATCCCGACCTCGCCAAGTTGACGCCGCTGGACGACCCGAAGAGCTATTCGGAGGCAGCCGCGAAAGTCGGTAATGTTCCGGTGTGGATTTTTCACGGCGCCGCCGACGATATCGTGCCGGTAACAGAATCGCAGCGCATGTATGCCGCCATGAAGCAGGTGAGCAGCGACGCTCATTTCACCGAGTACCCCGGCGTTGGGCACCTCTCCTGGATCAAAGCCTACGACGAACCGAAATTATTCCCGTGGCTCTTCTCGAAGTCCTTGGCCACCAACCCGAAGTAATTCTCGTCTGAAACTACGTTCGCGGCCCGACCGGGCCCTGCGAAGTGTTGCGACTTTTTGTGAGCATTATCTCGAGCCCTATGAGGTCGTCGCGCATCTCGACCCGGTGAAATTTTGTCTCCGCAATTAACTCTTCGAATTCCTGCTTCGTGTAGGCACGTTTCAGCAACATGAAACGGAACGTCATCTTGGTTATCACCCGGTTCACCGCGTCAAGGTTCATCGCATTTACGGCGTGCATGATCGATTCCCTGGACGCATCTCTGCGCAGATCGATGATCAGAGCTTGGCCGCCGGGCTTCAGCACGCGATACATCTCCTGCAGGGCGCGTTTTGGCTCCGTGAAATTCTTGAATGCGGCGCGGCAAAGAACAAAGTCGAAAGTCTCGTCAGCAAAAGGCATCTCGGAGACGTTGCCTCTGCGAAAGTCCACTCGAACCCCTGCCCTCGCGGCATTCTCGCGGGCAATTTCGACGAAGGTTTTGCTGATGTCCAGTCCCACGATTTCGTAATTTCCGAGATTGGCCAACTCGATCGCGCAATAACCCGGGCCAGGAGCAACCTCGAGGACATTACTGCTCCCTGGAATCTGTGCGGCAATTCGGCGGGCCAGCGCTTTGAAATCCTCGAGCGATTTCTTGGTCAGGGATGCGTACCATTTCGCAACTGCACCTTCCATTCCCAACCCCTTGTAGGGTTTTGTGCCTGCAGACGACGCAAAAGCGGACATGGGATCCTCCTTGTCTCCGGCAATTCTTAGTTGAATCAGGCGCGATCCCAACATCAGTTCGACAAATGCGAGGCGAAAACCGGCGAATGCACCATTTCGACCGGCCGACAGCAGGACTTGGTTCATTTGCAAACTTCCAGGCCAGAGGAATCTTTCGAAAAAGATTCTGCGCGAACGAAATATGACGATTGGTCGGTACCGGAACTTGAACCACCGATATTCGGGTGGTAGGCTCGCCTCATCGGAGGTATTTGCAGGGTATTTGTGGGGCTTTTGTGATCGCACGCTGGGCGATTCCGCCCTGACCATTCCTGTGGGCGCTGCCAAAATACAATTCGATCGCAAGGCCATCGTCGAGGCAGAGGCGCTTGGCACCGTCCGGCAGCTCCTCGTTGAGCTTGGCGGATTGCGCGGGCTCGAAGAGCTCGGCGCGCGCGGCGCGCAAGCGCATCTCGAACGCGAACTGGGGCTTGGCAGCCTCGAGCGCGTCGAGCTGATGCTGAGGCTCGGCAACACGTGCGGGGTGCGGCTGCCGGACCGCGTGGTGGCGGAAGCGGACACGGTGCAGGACCTGATTGATGCAATCCTGCGCGACGATCCTTCAGCGAACGGTACGAATAGCGGCGCAGGCACGGGCGCTCCCCGCATCAGCACTGGCTCCGGCGCTTCCACCGGCACGCAGCCGGTCACTCGCCATGTAACTCCGCCCGACCTCGAAGATCAGATCCGCAAAGCGGAAACGCTCACAGAAGTAATCCGCCTTCGCGGCCGCGCCGAGCCGAACCGCGCTCACATCTTTTTATACGAAGAAGATGAAAAGCCGCGCACCATCACTTTCGGCGAGCTTTACGAGCGATCGTCGGCCGTCGCGGACGAGCTGCGCCGCCGCGGGCTCGAACCCGGCCAGACCGTCGCGATCATGCTGCCCACCTGCGCCGAATTTTTCTGCACGTTCGCGGGGATTCTGCTCGCGGGCGGCATTCCCGTCCCGATTTATCCGCCCTTTCGCGCTGACCGCATCGGAGAATATGCCGCGCGGCAATCGAACATCCTGCGCAACGCCGAAGCGCAATTTCTGGTCACCTGGCGACAGGCCGAAGGGCTTGCTCGCACGCTGCAGCCGCGCGTTCCTTCTCTGCGCGAAGTCCTCAACGCGCAGCGGCTGGCGAACGGACAACCGGCCGACGCCGCGCCTTCCACCGAATGGCGTCCCGTGGAACATCTTTCGCATCGCGCCAGCAGCGACGACATCGCTTTCCTGCAATACACCTCCGGATCAACCGGTGATCCCAAAGGCGTGATTCTCACGCACGCGAATCTTCTCGCGAATATTCAGGCGATCGTCGGCGGCATTCACATACAGGCGGACGACGTGGCCGTGAGCTGGTTGCCGCTGTATCACGACATGGGATTGATTGGCGCGTGGTTCGTTCCGATTGTCACCGGCATTCCGCTGGTGGTGATGTCTCCGCTCGCGTTCCTCAGCCGTCCCGATCGCTGGCTGTGGGCGATTCACAATCACCGCGGCACCATCAGCCCGGCTCCCAATTTCGCCTACGAGCTGTGCGTGCGAAAAGTGGCGGACAAAGATATCGAGGGGCTCGACCTGAGTTCTTGGCGCGCGGCGACGAACGGCGCGGAGCCGGTGGCTGCAGCCACGCTCGAAAGATTCGCGGCGCGCTTCACCCGCCACGGTTTCCGTCGCGAAGCGTTGATGCCCGTGTATGGACTCGCCGAGGCGTGTCTTGGCGTTTCCGCGCCGCCGCTGGGCTCCGGCTCCAAGGTGGACCGCATCGAACGCGCCGCGCTCGAATCGAACGGCCAGGCGATACCGGCAAAGCCGGATGACAAGGCGACGCTTGAATTCGTCGGCGCCGGGAAGCCGATGCCGGGCGTCGAAGTCCGCATCGTTGACAAAGAAAAAAAGGAGCGCGTACTCGGCGAGCGCGCCGAAGGCCAGCTCCAGTTCCGCGGCCGATCGGCCACGAGCGGTTACTACAGAAATCCCGCGGCCACGCGCGAATTGATTCAGGAAGGCGGCTGGCTCGATTCCGGCGATCTCGCCTATTGGGCGAACGGCGAAATTTACATCACCGGCCGCGCCAAAGACGTAATCATCAAAGCCGGCCGCAACATCTACCCGCACGAAGTGGAGGAAATTGCGGGACGCGTCGCGGGAGTTCGCACCGGTTGCGTAGTGGCGTTCGGCGCGCCTGATGAGCGCACCGGCACCGAAAAGCTGATCGTCGCGGCGGAAGTGCGCGACATGTCCGCCGCGAAACGCATCGCCGCCGAAATCGCCCAGTCGGTGAGCGAGGCGATGGGCGTGCCGCCGGACACGGTCGAGCCGCTTCGGCCGCAGTCCATTCCGAAAACTTCGAGCGGCAAGCTTCGCCGCAGCGAAACGCGGCGCCTCTACCTCGAAGGCAATCTCGGCAAGAAACAGCCAGCCGTGTGGATGCAGGTGGCGTGCCTGGCAGCGATAGGCGCCATTCCGCGCGCGTGGGCGTGGACGAAGTCCGGGTCGAAGCGCGCCCTCGAGTCTCTGTACGGCGCGTACGCGCTGTCGGCCTTTGGAGTCATAGTCACCGGGCTGTGGATCGGCGTCTCACTCACTTCAGACCGCGAGCGGGCGGCGCGAATCGCGCACTCGGGATCGCGGCTGATCCTGCGCGCCGCCAGAATCCCTCTGGAGGTTGAGCACGGCGAACTATTGAACGAGCTCACAAGCTCTGGCCCCTGGATTTTCGCGCCCAATCATTCGAGCTACGTGGATATTTTTGTGGCACTCGCTTCGCTTCCGCTCGGCGTGCGCTTCGTCGCCAAAGGCGAAGCGCTCGATATGCCGCTGGTCGGCAAGATCATCCGCCGCTCGGGCCACCTCGCATTTGATCGCAGCGATCCGCAAGCTCGCGTGCGCCAGACCGAAGATGTGGAAGTAGCGCTCGGCCGCCGTGAGTCCGTGGCAATCTACCCGGAAGGAACCTTCACTTCGATGACCGGCATTCGCCCGTTTCAGTTGGGCGCTTTCAAAGCCGCCGTGGATATGCAGCGGCCGATTTGCCCGATGGCGGTGCGTGGCGCTCGCCAGATTCTTCGCGATAAGACGCGCCTGCCGCGCCCCGGCCGCGTGACGGTTTCCTTCGGCCCGCTCGTTGTGCCCGACCCATCCGCGGGCAACGACTGGCATGAAATTGTTCGCCTCCGCGACGCCACTAGGGAAATCATTGCCAATGGCACGGGAGAACCTCTACTATAGAAGCCGCAAAAGAACTCTTTTATCCGTAACTATTTAGGGCCATGCAGCATCCAAGTTTTGACTCCAGCGGATGGTAGGTGCTTCACCCTCTCTCCCGGAGAGGGGAAGGGCGAAAGCCAGGCTGGCACTTGAAAAGACCGCGCCGCCCGGTTGGGCGCGCGGCGGGTCTGAATCCCAATATTTCTGAGGAGGAAGTTCCATGGTTCGAAAGCTTTCGTTTTTGCTGGGCCTGCTATTTTTCGTGCCGTTCACGGCGCACGCGCAACTGGGGGGACTTTCAGACAAGGTGGAACTATTTGGCGGCTACACGTTCATGCACAACGAGAACCGCCCCGACGCGAACCTGAACGGATGGGAACTCTCGGGACAATACAAATTTACGAACTGGCTCGGAATAGTGGCGGATTTTGACGGGCACTACGGTTCGAGCACGTCAAAGTACAACTACCTTTTTGGGCCACAAATATCGTTTCCGGCTCGCGTCTCGCCGTTTATCCACTTCCTCATAGGCGGCTCTCACGAGCACGTGAATGGCGTCGGCAGCGATTCGTCATTTGCTGCAGCATTGGGCGCCGGAATTGATACAAAGCTCAGCGGACCGCTTTACTGGCGCATCATTCAGGGCGACTGGATTCACACCAGTCAATTCGGAGGCAGCCAGAATAATGGCCGGCTTTCGACGGGAATTGTGATCAAGTTCTAGCCGTGATTCAGCTTTGAGGGCGCTGCGAAATTTCGCGGCGCCCTTTTTTATTTCTGCTCGGCATTCATTCCGGCGCGCCGGGCACGCTCAATTCAACACGAAGTTCATGGTGATGTACGTTTCCACTTCCATGGGCTCGCCGTTCAACCTCGTTGGCCGGTAGCGCCGGTTCTGGACCGCAGCCTTTGCCGCCTGCGCCAGCAGCGGATTTCCGTCCACCTTCGAGCTCGCGAACGCTCCCGTCCTTCGCGATGATGACGCACAAATGCACGGTGCCGGAAATGTGCGCCACGATAGAAAAGCGCGGATATTCCGGCTCAACTCGATTCACCAGCATCGCCATTACGCCTTCGCTTCGTGGACCAGGCATTCCGACAAGCTTCCTAGATCGCTCATGGGCACACCTCCACTCACGGCGGCATCAGCCGTTTTTTTAAATTCAGTTCTCTAGTACTTTTCTATTAGCGAAACCGGACGACGCAAAAAACGCGCGACCTCTAGAAGGAATAGACACGGAAGCGGCGCGGCAGTTCCGGAAATCCGGGCATAAGTGCGAACGTGCGCCTAACTATTGTTAGTATTCTTCTAAGTTATTCAATTCTTTCCCATTACGATTTTGGCGCCGCGAAATGCACCATTTTCGGCTTTCTCGCGTCTAATCATTTGTTCCTAGCCCCTCTTGGGGATTGAGAGGTCATCTTAATGAAGAATTCTCTAGAGACGATTGGAGTGAGATACACCGGATGGGCTGCGCTCAACCGCGATCCGCTCGAGGACCGCGTTGAGTTCATCTGTCCGCATTGCGGCCTTCCCGGCGTGAAAAACGCACGGCGACCGCGCTCGGCGTATCACTTCACCGACGGATTCGTCCAGGACCTGCAGGGCGAAGCGACTACCTGCCGCGAGTGCAAGCAGTCGGTACGTGTGACGCCGGTGGTGCTGGTTCACGACAAGCACGAGAAGCAGCGTTTCGAAGCGATGTTTGGCACTGCGTTCGAGGCGGATCTGGAAGTTTCGAGGAACTAATCGACGAGAACAAACGCTTCCCCTCTGACGGTGAACATGAAAGAGCGGGGATGGGGCATGGGCTTCATCCCCGATTTTTTTCTGCTTACAGCTCGTCCTCGAGCGAGAGGTGATGTTCTTCCATTTCCGCGCGCACGCGCTCGAATGCGTCGTCCACGTTGTCGGAGAACTGGAGTAGCTTGTACTCGCGCTCGTTGATCGTTCCGTAGCGCAGCATGTGGCGCCAGTTGAACACCTTGTCCCAGTATTTCCTGCCGTAGATCAGAATCATGTGGCGCGAGGAGAGTTTTCCCGTTTGCAACAGGGTGAGCATTTCAAAAAGCTCGTCCATGGTGCCGAATCCGCCGGGAAAGACGATCAGCGCTTTGGCCATCTGCGCGAACCAGAGCTTGCGCATGAAAAAATAATGGAAGCAGAAATTCAGGTCTTCCGTGATGTAGGGATTTGGGCGCTGCTCGTGCGGAAGCTGGATGCTGAGGCCGATGGACGAGCCGCCTGCTTCAAAAGCGCCTTGATTCGCTGCTTCCATGATTCCAGGACCGCCGCCCGAACAGATCACGAAGCGCTTGGGGTGCATACCCAGAGTCATGGACCAGCTCGTGATACGGCGCGAGAGTTCCCGCGCTTCTTCGTAGTAGCGCGACATCTCCACGTGGAAGTTGGCGTGGCGAATTCGCTCGGCCCATAGTGCGCTGCGGCGGCCGCGCGAGCGCGCGCGAACTTCTTTCAGCTCGCGCTGCGCCTGCTCGTGCGAATGGATGCGCGCCGAGCCGAACATCACGATCGTGTCCGCCACTTTTTCGCGGCGCAGCCGGGCCAGCGGATCGAGATACTCGGCCAGAATGCGCAGCGGGCGCGCGCCCAGGCTCTCCATGAACCTGGGATCCTGGTAAGCGAGCTTCGCCATCGGCAGGTGGCTGGGACGTCTCATCAATTCCCTCTCTGAGTTAGCACGTGCGCGCGGCCATGAGAGCAGCAAACACGCAAACGAACATGCAAATAGCTATTTTAATACCGTTGGGCAAAATGCGTCCGGGGCGTAGTGAACGCGATTTCCATCGCGTACAGTGGCGCCCGGCGGATGCAACGCCCTGAGGTAAATCCGGAATCAGATAAAATGGCTCTATGGGTTTTGGCTTATTGAGAATAGCAGGCCTGGCCGCGATGATCGCGCTGGGTGTGACGCTTCTGGCGCTCGCGCCGCCAGCGTGCGCCCAGGCGCCTCCCGGACCGCTCCACACCAAGCCCGGCGTCGAGCCGGAAAAGCAGCCGACCCCGGAAGAGGCGAAGCGCACGATTCACGTGCGCGTGAACGAAGTGACCGCGCCGGTGACCGTGCGCAACGCGAACGGCGAGATGCTGCTCGACATCCCCAAAGAGAGCTTTCATATCTTCGACAACGGTGTGGAGCAGAAGATCGAACACTTCGATCTTGGCGCGAGCTCTCTTTCGATTGTACTGGTCGTGGAAACCAGCTCGCACATCGATCCGATGTTTAAATCGGTGAAGCAGATGGGCATAGTATTCACGGAAACCGTGATGGCACAGACGTCGGAAGTGGCCGTGGTGGGCTATGACGACGACGTGAGCCTGCTGAAGAAATTCACCACCGATCCGGAACGCATCGGAGAGGTGATCAACAATCTCACCACGGGAAATTCCGGGTCGCATCTCTACGATGCGATGGCGCGCGGGATTTCACTGCTCGAAAAGCGGCCGCTGCCGCAGAGGCGGATTCTGGTTGTGCTCGGCGAAGCGCAGGACACGGGAAGCGAAAACAGGCTCGGCGAAGTGCTGCGCAGCGCACAGCTCGCAAATGTGACGATCTATTCGATTGGGTTGAGCACGGCAATGGCGGATTTGCGCGCGAAAAAAGAACCTGTGGACCATTCACTTGGGCCTCCGGGAACATATCCGATTCCGACGCCGCCGGGAAAGCCTCCGACTCCCGATCTCGAACAGCAGATGGCGAATCCTCCCATCGATTACGTGGCGCTGGCGATCTGGCTAGTGAAGACCGGTAAGAATGCGTTGGGGCCGAATTCGCTGGAGATTGCGAGCAAGGCGACGGGCGGGATGTTTTTGAACGCGAAGAAAGACAGCACAATTCAGAAAGCGGTGGATGCGATCGGCGGCGAAATTCACGCGCAGTACTCGCTGGGATACCGTCCGCCGCCGAATGTCGAGTCGGGCTACCACGAGATCAAAGTGACAGTGGACCGGGAAGGCGTGAGCGTGCGAACGCGCCCGGGATATTATTTACCGCCGCCACCCGCAGATTGAACTGGCGCGGATTTTTCCGGCCATCCTCCGCTGACGCTATAGTGAGCACCTTCTGAATCCACAAACTGCGCCAGATACGCTCCGTATTCCTGTTTGGCAGGTGACATCGAAAATTTCAGACCCTGAGCGACCATTTCCTCGTGGAATTTTCGTAGATCGTCCACCCGAAAACCCAACTCCACCTTCCCGGCGGGTTTTTCTCAGAGGCTGGATGAAGAGCCAGAGTCGTTTCTCCCGTCATGAATTCGCTCCAGCCCGGTGATTGAAACTTCAATGGCAGACCGAGCGTATCGCGATGAAAGCGAATGGCGCGGTCCATATCGGCAACAAACTTGATCGCGTAGGTGAGTTTCGGCGGCATGTGCTCTCCTTCACGGCGGATAGGGTAGCTCAACCGGAAGCTACTCTACTAGGGTGTAAGTTTGCGCAGCCTTGCTTGGCCGGGCGCCGGGCACGGCATGCCGTGCCCCGACTGACGGCGCTTTGTTCCGAAGCGGTAATCCAGGCACATTTTCTTGCGTGACACGCTGGAATCTATCGCGGTGGTTACTTTTTTCCCGGCTCCGGCGGCGCGACAACGGCCTCTTCTTCTTCGAGAATCGCGGCGGCGGCGGCGACCTCATCGCCTTCATCGAGGCGCAGCAGGCGGACGCCTTGCGTTGAGCGGCCGGCTTCGCGGATTTCGCCGGCGTGGACGCGGATTACTTTGCCCTGGCCGGTGATGATCATCACGTCAGAATCTTCGCGGACTTGCAGGGCCGCGACCACTGGGCCATTGCGATCGGTGGACTTCAGGTTGATGACGCCTTTGCCGCCGCGCGAGGTGACGCGATATTCGGCGAGCGGGGTACGCTTTCCGTAACCTTTTTCGGCGACGGTGAGCATGAGCGAAGTGAGCGATTCGCGAATCTGATCGCTTTCGAGTTCGTCGAGATTCTGCGTGTCTTTCTTGTATTCCTTGCGGATGATTTCGAAGTCGGGCTGGACAGCGTCCATGCTGACGACGTAGTCATCTTTTGCGAGATCCATCCCGTTGACGCCGCCGGCGCCGCGGCCCATGGAGCGAACTTCCGTTTCGCGGAAAAGAATGGCCTGGCCATCGCGGCTGGCGAGGAAAATCATCTGCTTGCCGTCAGTGAGTTTTGCGCCGATCAGCTCGTCTTTTTCATCGAGGCTAATGGCGATGATGCCGGAGGGGCGCGGATTGGAGAATTCGGCGAGCTCGGTTTTCTTCACCGTGCCGTTTTTCGTGGCGAGGAAGACGTAACGGCCCGCTTCCTCGAGATTGCGCGTAGGGACGACGGCCGTAAGCGTCTCGCCTTCTTGCAAGCGGACTAGATTGGTGATGGCTTTGCCGCGCGTCGCTGCCGCGGCTTCGGGAATTTCGTAGACCTTCAGCCAGTAAATGCGGCCCTTGGACGTGAACAGCAGAATATAGCTATGGGCCGAAGCGGTGAAGAAATGCTCGACGAAATCGTCTTCGCGCGTCTTGGCGCCGATGCGTCCTTTGCCGCCGCGCGACTGGTGGCGATAGACGTCCACCGAAGTGCGCTTGACGTAGCCGGCGTGGCTAACGGTGATGGCCATCTCTTCGTCTTTGATCAGGTCTTCTAGCTTGATTTCTTCCACACGGTCCACGATCTGCGTGCGGCGCTCGTCGCCATAGGATTTGGCCACTTCGCGCAGCTCGGCGATGATGACGGCTTTCAGTTTTTTCTCGCTGGCGAGAATTTCCTCCAGTTCCTCGATGCGCTTGCGAATCTCGGTGAGTTCTTTGAGGATTTCATCCACGGAGAGCTGCGTGAGGCGGTGCAACTGCAGCTCGAGGATGGCGTCGATCTGGGTGTAGGTGAGGCCTTCGCCTTCGGCCGGACCAATCACGGCGCCGGTGAGCGCCACGATGCCGTACTTCCTGCGGTCGACTTTGATGCCTTCGAGAGTGCGCTCCTTGCCGGCCACGATCACGCGCACGCTCTTATTGGAGAAGAAGTCGTGCAAATTCTCGCGGGCGTTCGAGCGGCTGGATGATCCGCGGATGATCTTGATCACGTCGTCGATATTGTCGAGCGCGATGCGGTAGCCGAGCAGGATGTGCTCGCGCTCGCGGGCTTTGCGCAGGTCGTACTGCGTGCGGCGGCGGACCACGTCAATGCGGTGCGCGATGAAGAGATTCAGCAGCTGAATCAGGCCCATTTCGCGCGGCTGGCCGCCGACGATGGCCAGCAGGATCATGCCGAAGGATTCCTGCATCTGGGTCATCTTGAAAAGCTTGTTGAGGATGATTTCCGGCTCCTCGTCGCGCTTCACTTCGATCACGATGCGCATGCCCTCGCGGTCGCTTTCGTCGCGAATGTCGGAGATGCCTTCGATTTTCTTGTTGTTGATGAGCTCGGCTATGTGCTGGATGAGATTTTTCTTGTTTACCTGATAGGGCAATTCGGTGACGACGATGTCCTGGCGGTCTTTACCGCGCTGTTCGATGGCGGCTTTGGCGCGCACCTGGAAGCTGCCGCGGCCGTTCTTGTAGGCCTGCTCGATGCCTTCGCGGCCGTAGATGTAGCCGGCGGTTGGAAAGTCGGGGCCGGGAATGACTTTCATCACCTGCTTGAGCGTGGCTTCCGGATTTTCCACGAGCAAAATCGCGGCTTCGATGGTTTCCTTCAAATTGTGCGGCGGAATATTGGTGGCCATGCCGACGGCGATGCCGGAAGAGCCGTTGACGAGAAGGCTGGGAATGCGCGTGGGCAGAACGACCGGCTCTTTTTCGCTTTCATCGAAATTGGGGATGAAATCAACGGTTTCCTTTTCGATGTCCGCGAGCATTTCTTCCGCGATCTTCGAAAGGCGCGCTTCGGTGTACCGCATCGCGGCGGGAGGATCGCCATCCACGGAGCCGAAATTTCCCTGCCCGTCAATGAGCGGGTAGCGCATGTTGAAATCCTGGGCCATGCGCACGAGCGCGTCGTACACGGGCGAATCGCCGTGCGGGTGGAATTTGCCGAGGACTTCGCCGACGATTTTCGCGCATTTGCGATAGGGCTTCGTGGAAGTGAGGCCAAGCTCGTACATGCCGTAGAGAATGCGGCGGTGGACGGGCTTCAGTCCGTCGCGTACGTCGGGCAGGGCGCGCCCGATGATTACGCTCATGGCGTAATCGAGATACGATTTTTTCATCTCCGATTCGATATCCACCGGAGTGAGGATGGATTGATTCAGCTCGTCAGCCATTTAGACCCCTTCGTGACTTGTGATTCGTAACTCGTGATTCGAGGCTCGTAACTTGTGATTCGTGCAAAGGCGGCGCGAAAAGTGACTCGAAATTCGCGACGCGCAACTCGCTGAAAGACAGCGCCGCTCGCTGCGCGGGAGCGCGAAATGCCGATTTTGTTGCGGTTAGAAATTCGTTGGGCTCGCAGGATCACAGTTTGCCCGCCATTTTTTCCAGGACGTAGGTTTTTACGGTTTCGAAGGCCGAGGCGTTGTTGGTGAAACGCTGCGCGGCGAAGTGCGATTCGAGTTCTTGCAGCAGCGCGTGGCAGTCGCGCTCGCTGGCGCAGTCGATGGCGACGCCTTGCTCGGCGTTGGGCGCAGCGGTGGGCGTGGCACGGAAGTCAGAGCAGGAAAGGCCGCGCAGGCCGGGGAGGATCTTCCAATTCAGTTGGTAGAGCATGTTTGTAGGCCGCGTCTACTTTGCCAACTCTTTCGGCACGGCTAAAGCCGTGCCCGACGAAAACCGTTGTCATCCCGCGCCGAATCGCGATTCGTAATCAAGCTTTAGGAGCGCGGTAGCGGGACTTCCGCCGCCTCAAGCCACAAAAGCGCTTCAGCGGCATTAGATATCCAAGTTCACTACATCCAGGGCGTTGTCCTCGATGAATTTGCGGCGTTCTTCTACGTTTTCGCCCATGAGCGTGGAGAAAATATCTTCGGCGGCGACCGCGTCTTCGAGGCGCACCTGCAGCAGCGTGCGCGATTCGGCGTTCATGGTGGTGGCCCAGAGCTGTTCGGGGTTCATTTCCCCGAGACCCTTGAAGCGGGTGATGGTGAATTCTTTTTTTGCGTCTTCGAGGACGTAGTCGAGGAGCGCCGAAGAATTGTCGCGCGTCACCTTGTCGCCGTTGTGCTGGATGGTGAACGGTGGGCGGTCGTTTTCCTCGATGGCGGCGCGCAAGGTGCGCAGGCGCTTGTACTCGGCTGTGGCTGCGAGGGCCCAATTGATTTTGCGTTCGCCGCCGTTTTTGAGGAGCAGTTCGTGCAGGCTGTGCTCTTCGTCGTAGACGAGCTTTAATTCGAGCTCGAGTTTCGCTTTTTCGATGGCTTTGGCCAGCTCCTGCAATTTCTTTTTTTCCGCGAAGTCGGCTTTCTTTTCGAGATCGCTCTCGGCCAGGATGTTGACGAGTTTTGGATCGCCCAGGCGGCGGCCGAGCTTGGCGGCGACCTGGTCGTACTCCTGAATATTCAGCAGGAACTGGGTCAGCTCTCCGCCCTCGAGCGCTTTGCCGGTCTTGCCTTTCACCACGTGCTCTTCGGTGGCCCGCTTCATCAGTTCGCGGGCAAAATCGCGCTCGTCGCGGATGTAGCGGTCCATCTTGCCGCGCTTCACGCGGTAGAGAGGCGGCTGGGCGATGAAGATGTTGCCCTTGTCGATGAGCTCGCGCATGTGGCGGAAGAAGAAAGTGAGCAGCAGGGTGCGGATGTGGCTGCCGTCCACGTCCGCGTCCGTCATGAGAATCACTTTGTGATAGCGGAGCTTCGCAGCATCGAAATCATCTTTGCCGATGCCGGTGCCTAGCGCGGTGATGATGGCGCGAATTTCTTCGTGGCCGAGCATCTTGTCGTAGCGGGCTTTTTCCACGTTGAGAATTTTGCCCTTGAGCGGCAGGATGGCCTGATAACGGCGATCGCGGCCGCCCTTGGCAGAGCCGCCGGCGGATTCGCCCTCGACGAGAAAGAGTTCGCAGCGCGCGGGGTCGCGTTCCTGGCAATCGGCGAGCTTTCCGGGGAGGCCGCTGGAATCGAGCGCGGATTTGCGGCGGGTGAGCTCGCGAGCTTTGCGCGCGGCTTCGCGGGCGCGCGCGGCGTCAATACACTTTCCGATGATTTTGCGCGCGATGGATGAGTGCTTGTCGAAATATTCGCCAAGCTTTTCGTTGACGAGCTGCTCGACGAGGCCTTTGATGTCGCTATTGAGCTTGCCTTTGGTCTGGCCTTCAAACTGGGGCTGCGGGAGCTTGACGGAAACGACGGCAACAAGGCCTTCGCGCACGTCGTCGCCATTGATGGAGACTTCGTCCTTCTGCTCTTTCAGCATGCCGGTAGAACTGGCGTAGTAATTCAGCGTGCGGGTGAGAGCGGAGCGGAAGCCGGCGAGGTGCGAGCCGCCATCGACGGTATTGATCGTATTGGCGAAGGAAAAAATATTTTCGGCGTAGCTGTCGTTGTATTGCAGCGCGATTTCCATATCGACGTTTCCGCGCTTGCCTTCCATGTAGATGGGCGAATCGTGGAGGGTCTGCTTGCCGCGATTCAGGTGCTTGACGAATTCGGCGATGCCGCCGGTGAAACGGAATTCGGCTTTCTTGCTGCTGCGCTCATCGTCGAGCGTGATTTTCAGGCCTTTGTTGAGGAAAGCGAGCTCGCGGAGGCGCTGCGAGAGCGTGTCGAAGCTGTAAACGATCTTGTCGAAAATCGAAGGATCGGCGTGGAAGGTCACTTTCGTGCCGGTCTTGCGCGTCTTGCCGGAGGCTTTCAGCTTTGAAGTAGGAATGCCTTTTTCGTAGGACTGCTCCCAGACTTCGCCATCGCGCCAGATTTCGAGGTCGAGCCAATCGGAGAGCGCGTTGACGACGGAGACACCGACGCCGTGCAAACCGCCTGAAACTTTGTAGGTCTCGCTATCGAATTTTCCGCCCGCGTGCAGAACGGTCATCACCACTTCGGCGGCGGGCCTTTTCTCCGTGGCATGCATGTCGACGGGGATGCCTCGGCCGTTGTCGACGACGATGACGCTGTTATCTTCGTGCACCGTTACATTGATTTCGTCGGCAAAACCGGCCATGGCTTCGTCCACGGAGTTGTCGACGACTTCCCAGGCTAGGTGATGCAGGCCGAGCTCACCCGTGGAACCGATGTACATCGCGGGGCGCTTGCGGACGGCTTCGAGGCCGCCGAGAACTTTGATGGAGGTTGCGTCGTACTTGTGACCCTTGGGAGGTTCCTTTTCAGCCATTCCGTTGCGTCTCCTCAGATACGAACAAATCAAAAAACGCGGCGCACGAAATTGTGCCAAGCCAGAGTCAAAGACCTCAGGTCTAAAGACCTGAGCTACATAAAATAAATGCGCGAAAAATATTTCAATCGCGAACTGCTCGGGAAGGCGGTCAGCGGAAGGCCGCGACACTTGCCTTGCCCATTGGCCCCGGACTTCGCACGAATGCGAGCTGAGACTCGAAGGGTTGCTGCTCCATCCCGTCCCGCTCCGAAATTTTCGGTGGGACACGGCGAAGCTTTTATTTTCCCCCGCGGAAGGGGACAACCGGTGTTTTTTCAGCTCCACTTTGCTCTGGCGCGAGCAATCGAAACAAGAAGCGAAAACGCACCTGGATGATGCACACCTGCAGACTACACATTTTAACGGACGCGAGCGGATTTCTCAAGAGAAATCGGCTAACGATTCGTGCGCTTAAGCCTTTTGTTTCAGTAGGTTAAAGGAATTCTTGGCGGAGGCAAAATCATCTATAGTTCCATCGAGATTGGATCGGAAAATCGACACAAAATCAAGCTTAGAAAAGCGCGCCCGTATCGCCCAAAGCGCGAGCAAATATCGCGGCGCGATCAGATGCGCATGGGCATCACGACGTAGCGGTAGCGCGTCGATTCGTCGGAGACGGGACGCAATTGGCCGGCGGATTGTTCGTCTTTCAGCTCGAAGTTGATGGGGCCGTCGGTGGCGGCGGCGAGGAAATCGAGGAGGTATTGGGCGTTGAAGCCGATGGCGATCGGATCGCCTTTGAATTCTTTCTCGATGATTTCCTTGGCTTCGCCGTATTCAGGGCTTGACGCTGAAATTTCCAGGCCCTCCTTGGCCAGCACGAACTTCACGGCGTGCGAGCGCGCGTCGGAAAGTTGCGAGACGCGGCGAAGCGCGTCCTGAAGCTCGGCGCGTTCGAGAACGACCACTTTCGAGACGTCACGCGGAAGGACGGCTTCGTAATTGGGGAATTGGCCGGTTAGTTTGCGCGAGGTGAGCAAGCGGCGGCCGAACTGGAAGAAGAGGTGGCTTTCGTCCTGCGCAAATTCCACCTGGCCGTCGTCGCCTGACTCGGCGGCGAGGCGCTGGACCTCGGTCATGGCCTTCTTGGGGACGAGCACGCGCGTTTCGGCGGAGAAGCCTTCGAATTTATGATCGCGCTCGACCATGGCGAGGCGATGCCCGTCGGTGGCAACCATAGTGATCGAGCCGGGTTTGAGGACCATGAGCGCGCCGTTGAGCGTGTAGCGCGATTCTTCGAGCGAAATGGCGAAGGTGGTCTTAGCAATTAGGTCGGCCAGAAGCTTGGCGGGAATTTTCACGAGCGCGTGGGGAAACTGCGGCAGCGAGGGGAAATTTTCCTTGGACATGCCGACGAGCTTGTAATTGCGGCGATCGCTGGTGACCTGGATCCAGTGGTTCTCCAGCAGCTTGAATCGAATTTCTTCCTCGGGCAGCAAGCGCACGAGTTCGAGAAGTTTTTTAGCTGGGATGGTGCCGGCGCCTTCTTTCTTCACCTTCGCTTCGCAGGACGTGCGGATGCTCAGCTCGAGATCGGTGGCGGTTATGGTGAGGCGGTTGCCCTTGGCCTCGAACAGCAGATTCGAAAGGATGGGGATGGTCGTTTTGCGTTCGACGACACCCTGCGTGAGCTGAAGCTCTTCGAGCAGGTCAAACTTCTTTACGCTGAATTCCATCGGGCCAGTTCCTTTTTCTTCGTGAGTGGCGCGGGCAGACGCAGTGGCTTCCGTCATGCTTAGTCCCCTTGTTGGTTGCTGCGGCTACTGTACTGCTTTTCTTTATTTGAATAAATAAGTATAAGAAAAACCCGTCGCCGTCGCCGCATCTGTGGAGATTGCGGAAAACGGTGTAAGTGCTATCCCCACCGGCGGTTGGTAATTCGACTGCGTTGTGGAAACCTGCGCGACCGGTGGGTAACTCGCGGCCTCAGCGCTTTCACTGCGACGCCCTCGGCAACTTCCACAGCGCGTCCACAAGCCAGAGGCACAGAGCCGATGAGCCAAGCCGCTAACTCTAACCGAAAGAGTCGAGAAGCCTGTTGATCGTCTTGTTCAATTCTTTGTCGGTCTGGCGCTGGTTAGCAATCTTGTGAATCGAGTGGAGCACGGTGGTGTGATGCTTGCCGCCGAATTGCCGGCCAATTTCCGGGAGCGAGGCCGATGTGAGCTGTTTCACAAGGAACATGGCCACCTGGCGCGGAAAGGCGATCACTCTCGAATTACTGCGAACTTTCAGGTCCTGGGCGCGGATGCCGTAGACTTCGCCGACCCGTTTCTGAATCTGTTCGATGGTGACTTTCTTTTCCTGCGTGTCGATCAAGTTTTTGAGCACTTGCTGCGCGGTGACCAGATCAATGTGCGCGCCAGTGAGCGATGCGTAGGCCATCAGACGGATGAGCGCGCCTTCCAGCTCGCGAATATTGGACTTGATGGCGCGCGCGATGTATTCAGCGACGTCGTCTGGAATCTGGACGTGCTCGTTTTCGCCCTTCTTCTGCAGAATCGCGATTTTGGTCTCCAGGTCGGGCGCCTGAATATCCGCGATGAGTCCCCACTCGAAGCGCGAGCGGAGGCGCTCTTCAATCGAGGAGATTTCCTTTGGCGGACAGTCGGACGAGATCACGATCTGCTTCTGCTGGTCGTAGAGCGCATTGAAGGTATGGAAAAATTCTTCCTGCGTGCGTTCGCGGGTGGCGATGAACTGGATGTCGTCAATCATCAGGACATCCATATTGCGGAAGCGCTCGCGGAACGCAGCCATGCGCTCGAAACGAATCGAGGAGATCACCTCGTTGGTAAATTTTTCCGCGCTGACGTAGGTGAGACGAAGCGAGGGATCGCGGCGTTTGAGCGAGTGACCGATCGCTTGCATCAGATGCGTCTTGCCGAGTCCCACACCCCCGTACAAAAATAAAGGGTTATAAGACTTGGATGGCTGCTCAGCTACGGCGACCGCGGCAGCGTGCGCAAACTGGTTCGATGCGCCAACGATAAATGTGTCAAATGTATACCGCGGATTGAGTTGGGGAATCGTGGAATCAAAATCGAGTTTGGTTTGTGCTTGCGGAGTGGTGGGAGTGGCCGGTGCAGGCTCCACTTCGGCACAGACGTATTCGAGTATCACTTGAGGCTTGCCGATTTCGGTGAGTACGGCCTGCAAAAGCTCGCCGTAGGTTTCGGCTAAACGCTTACAGAAAAGCCGGGTAGGGACGCGAACGACCAGGCGATCGTTCTCCGCCGATTCCTGGCGAGTGGGACGAAACCACGTGGCGAAACTGTGGGGATTGACGCGCCGCTCGGTGTGCTGAAGTATCTTGTCCCACAAATTCATAGCAAAAAGTAGCCCCCGCGCAATTTCCACTGGTGTGGAAATGCTGTGGAAAATAGAATCCCGACTGGGTGAGGCTTTTAGTCTGGCCTTTCAGAGTTTGTCGCACCCCGCGCCCGCGTGTGCAACGTATGATGAGTGCTCGCGTTTGCCCGCATTTAAGAGAATCGCGAGACGGGATTCTGCCTAAACGCGATGAAGACAGCAAGAGAAAATTGAGCGAACAACATGGACAAGTTTCACACATTACTCACAGCTTTTCCACAGGACGAAAGGCGAAGCCAAAATTATTTTTGCGTGAATTTTCTTGTTGCTTTTTTACAAAACGTTTTTGCGCAGGGAGAAATTTCGAGCGCGGCTGCGTGGATGGATGGCGATCAATGCGGAGATGAATTGGTGGCAGTCCTTGCAGGCTTGGCGAAATCGAAGATGCCCCACGCTTCGGTGCCGAGAAGCAGCCGGTCCACTTCGACGAGGATCACTTTCGCGCTCAATGGCGCGCCTGCAGGAGACAGCGTTCGATACGAGCCGATAGGCGCCCCGGATTTGTCGAAGCGGCGCAATTCGTTTCCGATCGCGATCCAAATTTCCTGCGAGACGGGATCCACGCCGAGCGCGTTGATCTGCGTCCTGATCGACCGCGCACTATCGCCAGAATCAGACGAGAACAATTCGCGATGATGGGCTGTGGCGGCGAATTCGTCGAACGCAATCTCATTGCCCGCGAAGCCGAAGCGATCGAATCTGCGCACCGTGGGCTGAGCCAGGAACAGGAAAACGAAATACAGATTTCCGGCCGGGTCTGAGGAAACGCGGCCGAGATCGGGAGTGCGATGCGCGTCCGTGCCGCCCGCGAAATCTCCCGGATCTCCGATGGCGCGAACGAGCGTGCCTGCGTATCCGTAGATTCCCATCAGCCAGTGGTAGCGCAGCGACGTAACCGCCAGCTCGTTGCCAGGAAGAGATGCGACAGACGTGGGCGCGGGAATTGGAATCATGCCGACGAGCGATCCATCCGCGGCGAAAATTTTCACGCTGTTTGCGCCGCGATCCGCCACCAGGACGTGGCCAGTCGAATCGACGTCGAAGTCCGCGGCGAAGACGATCTTCAAATTTTTCTTGGCGTCCGGGGCAGCGGAGTCTTGAACCGCCGCGCTCGGAATGTCACCGATGCGCTTGCCTTCGGCGCTCAACATCTGCACCGTGCTCGCGGGTGAGGCGACAACGTAATAGCGTCCTGTCGCGTCACGCTTAATCCCGATCAATCCTGGACCGATGTCAGGAAACACCCGGGCGCGGGCGCGAATTTCGGTTTCTGAATTCTGGGCGGTTGCGGGCGCGAGGTACACCACGGCGAGAATGAAAACCACGCAAACGGCGGTTGCGCCGAGCTGGATGCGGCGAAACATTTTGTGGCTGACCCTCTCTAGAGACGCATTCCGACCTCAATGCGTTGCACGGAGATTGCAGCGGGTGTGCCGATTGTCTATAAATAGTTAACTTGCAGGCGGAGGTCACGATGACTTCTTCCAGAAGGATTCTTCCGAAGCGGACTCCTGAAACTAAGTTCGACGTCAAAGCTCTCAAAGGGCGTGTGGCGCTCGTCGCCGGCGCGACGCGAGGTGTGGGTCGCGGTATCTCGCTGGCGCTGGGTGAAGCCGGTGCGACGGTGTACTGCAGTGGACGAAGCAGTCGATCGGTCCGGAGCGCCAGTGCAGCGTCCGGCCGCGGCGTAGCAAAAGGAGGCGGAAAGGCGCGCCAAAAGCTGTGGCCGGCGGAATACTACGCGCTGCGTCCCGAGACGATTGAAGAGACAGCCGAACTTGTAACCGCGCGCGGCGGCAAAGGAATCGCGGTTGTAGTGGATCATCTCGAGCCAGAGCAGGTGGAAAAGCTGGTGGCGCGGATCCGTTCGGAACAGGGAAAGCTGAATATCCTGGTCAACGACATCTCGGAGAGCGCGGAATACGAATTCGGGCAGGCATTCTGGAATATCGAACTCGAGCGAGGCTTCGCGATGTTCCGCAACGCTATCCACACGCATATCATCACGAGCCGCTTTTCCGCGCCACTGATGATCGAAACCGCCAAGGCCAGCGGCACGAGCGGCTTGATTGCCGAGATCGGTGACGGCGACTCCTACGTATATCGCGGCCACCTGATTTTCGACCTGGTGAAGACAACTGTGATAAGGCTGGCGTTTGCGATGGCGCGCGAGCTGCGGCGGAAAAATATCGCGGCGATTGCGCTGACGCCGGGATTTCTGCGGTCGGAGGCAATGTTGGAGCATTTCGGTGTTACGGAAGCGAATTGGCGCGACGCGGTAAAGAAAAATCCGGACTACGCCGCCTCGGAGACGCCTCTCTATGCGGGACGAGCTCTAGCGGCGCTCGCTGCAGATCCCAATATCATGAAAAAATCGGGGCGAGTATTCAGCACATGGGGACTATCCGACGAGTACGCGTTTACCGACGCGGACGGCGGCCGCCCGCATTGGGGCAGGCATTTCGAAGCGAAGTACGGGAAGACGCTGAAGCCGTGCGACGCGGAATTTTACACGTATTGGAAGGGCGGACCGATCGACACGACGTTCGCGGACTGGCCGTGAACTTAGGCCATCGCAAATTCAGCCTGGCTTGTAAGGCGCAAGCAGGCTGAGGTTTTCTTCGATCAGTCCAGGCGGAAATTCAGGCGCTGGATCGAGCGGGCGCGGCCGCTGGATTCGTCAATATCGAGCAGCACCGTGTTCATCTGCACGTCGCCCTCGGCCACCACGAAGCGCGCGGGCATCGCGTCGAGAAAGCGCTGCAACACTCCCTGCTTGTCCATGCCGATCACGGAATCGTGCGGGCCGGTCATGCCTGTATCGGTGATATAGGCGGTTCCGCCGGGCAGGACATGCTCATCGGCCGTGGGGACGTGCGTGTGCGTGCCCAGGACGGCGGAAACTTTGCCGTCGAGGTACCAGCCCATAGCCTGCTTTTCAGAAGTAGCTTCGGCGTGCATATCCACAACGACTACTTTCACGTCGGCGGGAATTTTTGCGCGCTCGCGATCCGCGGTGCGGAAAGGATCATCGAGAGAGGCCATGAAGGTCCGTCCCTGCAGATTCATCACCGCGTAGCCAATGCCGGTTTTTGTTTTGCCCACATAAAGACCTGCGCCGGGAAGCCCGTTGGGAAAATTGGCGGGGCGCAGCAAGCGCGCTTCGTGCGGGAAAAAATCGAGGATCTCCTTGCGATCCCAAATGTGATTGCCGCCGGTGAGCACCTCGATTCCGCAGGAGAAGAGCTCTTCGGCAAGGCGCGGCGTGATTCCGAATCCCGACGCGGAGTTTTCTCCATTGGCGATGCACAGATCGATGCGGCGCTGCGCAAGAATATCCGCCAGGCGGTCGTGAACGATTTTGCGGCCGGGCGACCCGACGATATCTCCCACGAATAAAATTTGCACGTTTCGCTTTCTGAAATCAGATTGGCGCGCGGCAGACAGCCGGATTTTTAGGAGCGGTCCACTCCGCCGTGCGTTACTAGGCCCTGAACCCCACGAATATGTGGGTGCCCTGCGCCTGCTTTAAGGCTGTCGCGAGCCGGCAAGCCGGCCCAGGATTGCACAAGGGCAGGACGACGCGGGCTCCCGGGGATCCAGTGTTGGTTCAAATAGGCTTTCGCAACGTCACCTGCGTTGCAGGCCAACTCCACGCGATATTGTAACAGGAATCGCGCGCGAGGCTTGCCGGCGCAAGCCTTTCTAGTACACGCAGCCTCAGCGAAAAGATAATCAACGAAGGGACTTGAGGTAGGTGACGATTTGCCAGCGGCGCTGTTCTGGCATGCCCGACCAGGACGGCATTCCGTGCAATAAATTTCCGTTGCGCAAGAACCAGACCAACTCGCCCGCCGTGGCGTTCTGCACCTGTGGAGTGCGAAGACTAATCGCATTGCGCATGCCGCGCGCGTTTTGTCCGTGGCAGGCGGCGCAGTGTTGAAGATAGAGTTTCTTGCCGGCCAACAGCGCGTCGGGATCGCCTTCGTAGGGATTTTTCCAGTCGCGCGCCTTGGCGGGCGCCTGCGCGATCGCGAGTAGAACACCGCGGTCGTCGGTGGCTTGCTCTTTTTCACGTGCAGCTCCGGCAACAGCTACAGCGAGAGATGCGACGAGGAGCGTCGCGGGAATCAGCAATCTCTGACGCCTCATCGGAACAAGCTCCTTACCTTGCGGCCGAAATTGGGGATTTCATAACTCATGCCCCAGCGCAGCAGGAAGCGATGAGAATTGTCGTTGAGACCGAATCCGGGAGAGAGCGAGAAGGTGACGCCGTTGGGCAGCTCCCAGGCGACGAGCGGCGCGAGGTAATGCGAAGTGCCCGAGAGCGTGAGGCGCGCGGCTGTTCCCAGGCCGCCGTACATCTCGATGCCGGCGACGAAATTCTCGCGACAGAAATTACATCCATCAGGAGTGGCGTCAAGACGAAGCGGGCGGCTCGCGCCGAGAGCATAACCGAATTCCCAAGGCGCGTGGCCGAGATTCTTCTCGGCGATGAAATTTTCCGAGATGTTCCAGCCCTTGTAATCACTGGAGAGAATCAGCTTGGCCTCGATTTCGTGCGCGTAGGAATGGTTCAGCACGGAATTGCGCTCGGAGAAATCGAACTGATTATCGAAGCCGACCACTTCCTTGAGCGTCTTGTCCGCATCGGTGATGTTTTCATATTCCACGTAGAGAACCGGGTTGATCCAGTGCTCGCGCATCAGCGGGCGGAAGCGATTCTCCCAGCGGAATCCCGTGAAGACCGTGCTGTCGTGAAAGGTGGATTGGGTGTCGAGATAGAACTCGGTGGTCCACCAGCCGGTGGTGCCGTACTCGATCTCCACCCAGGGCGCGATGAAATCGTTCCCGGCCTTCTGCGTGCCGTAGTTTGAGTAGAGCTCGACTTCGAGGCTGCCGGGTTCTTCGAGGTGGTGCGAATAGGTGACGAAGTAGTGCGTGTCCTGCGCATGGGCGGCGGCCGAGTGCAGCAGGCTCGCCGAAATGAGCAGGGCGAGAGCAAAAAGCCGGCGAATTGAAGTCATGAAACCTTTCTAGGGATGCTGCGGCTGAGCGGCCAGAAGCCAGTTGAAACTAATTAACAACTAGGCGAAACTCTATCCCAGTTGACAGCGAGTTGCAACTGGAATTCAGCCAGAACGGCGACCTCTCCGGGCAGGCGGTAGTGAATCACGGTCCAAATGCGATTTTTGGGATCGGCTGTAACAGCCTCAAACCTGGAGGACGTCGCCTTCGCGAGCCACCATCTCGTACAGCACCGGGTTCACGAAGAAACCGAGAAACAGGCGCGAGAGCAGGCCCGCCACAATCACGATGGCAAAGGGTTTTTGCGTGTCGGAACCGATGCCGGTGGAAAGCGCCGCAGGCAAAAGGCCAAGGCAGGCGACCAGCGCCGTCATCATGATCGGCCGCAGGCGCAGCAACGAGGCTTCGCGAGTAGCCGTGCGAATATCTTTATTTTCAAGCCGCAGCTTGTTGATATACGAAACCAGGATCACGGCCGTTTCCACCGAAACGCCCATTAGCGCGAGCAGGCCAAGCACTGATGAAACGCTGAAGGGAGTGTGCGTGAGTTTCAACGCGATCAGTGCGCCCACCGGTTCGGTCATCACCACTCCGAGCGCGATCGTCACCGGAAATTTGAAATTCCCGTACAGCGCGAACAAGATGAGGAAAATCAAAAGCACCGCCAAAGGCCCTACCACTTCGAGTTGCTGCTTCGCTTCGAGGAGTTCGCTGTATTCGCCGCCCCAGTCGATGCGATAGCCGGTGGGAAGCGATTTGGTGATATCTGCGATCGCCTTCTGCCCGTCACGCACCGCGCGTTCGAGATCGCGTCCCTCGATGCTGTATTGCACGCCAATGTAGCGGGAATTGTTTTCGCGATAGATAAACGAAGCGCCGGTGCCTTCCTGAATGTCGGTGAGCGACGAGAGCGGAATCTGCTGCCCGCTGGGCGTGCCCACCAGCAGATTGCCGATCTGCTGCGCGTTCTCCCGGAACTCCGGCTGCATGCGCACCACAAGATCGAAGAGCTTCTCGCCTTGAATCACCTGTGTCGCTGCCTGGCCGCCCACCGCCGCCTGAATCACGCCTTCCACGTCCGCCACATTGACACCGTAACGCGCGATCTTCTCGCGATTCACCTGGATCAAGAGGCTCGGCTGGCCGAGTTCGCGCACCACGGTGAGTTCCGTGAATCCGGGGATCTTCGATAGCCGCCGCTTGATCTCGAGCGCTTTGTCCTGCAGCAAGTTCAAGTCGGACCCGTAGATCTTCACCGCTAGCGCGCTCTTCAGCCCCGTGAGCGCTTCGTCCACGGCATCTTCCGCCGGCTGGGTATAGTTGAAAATCACTCCGGGATAGGCTTCGAGTTGCTTCTGCAAATCGGCAATCAGCGCGGGCTTATCGTGAACGGGACTTTTTTCCCACGACGGATCCTTGTAGGGCTTCAGCCCCACATAAAATTCGCAATTGAAGAAACCGGTGGGATCGGTACCGTCGTCCGGACGGCCCAGTTCGGAGCCGACTTCCGTCACCTGGGGATACTTCGCGATCAGCGCGCGAATTTGCGGCGCAAACTTGCTGGCTTCTTCGTAAGAAATTGTGTACGGCAGCGTGGCGCGCACCCACAGCGCTCCTTCGTCGAGATGGGGCATAAATTCGCCGCCGATAAAAGGAACGAGAAGCAAAGTCGCACCAAAAATCAGCGTAGCCACGATCATCGTGGTCTTGGGATGGTCGAGGCACCAGGTCAGCTCATCGGTATATTTCTCCTTGATCCATTCGAACAGTTTGTTCCGCCGCTCGCGCACGCCACCCTTGAACCAGTACCAACACATCACCGGCACGAACGTGAGTGTGAGGATCAGCGCGCCGACGAGCGCCACGGACATCGTGTCCGCCATAGGGTGAAAGAGCTTGCCGGAAGGGCCGCTGAGCGCGTAGATCGGAATATAGCCGGCGATAATCACGGCCACGGAGTAGAAAATCGGGCGGTCCACGTCCTTGGCCGCGTCTAGGATCACTGTGTGCAGGTCGTACTTCTGGCCTTCGCGTTCACCCAGCACGCGGAAAATGTTTTCGACCATAACCAGCGTCCCGTCGATCACGATTCCGAAATCGATCGCTCCGATTGAGAGCAGGTTCGCCGCCACGTCATGCGCGTGCAGAAAGATGAACGCGAAAAGCAGCGCCAGCGGAATCGTCAACGCCACAATCAACGCCGCCCGAATGCTCACCAGAAAAAAAATCAGCACGATGAGAACCAGCACCATCCCGCGCAGCAGGTTCGCTTCCACCGTGTCCGTGGTGAGCCGCACCAGATCGCTGCGATCGTAGAACGGACGCACCTTGATATCGGGCGGCAGAATGTGCTCGTTAATTTCCTTCGTTTTCGCCTGGACGCCCTGCAGCACGGTCTGGGTCTGCTCGCCGCGGCGCATCAGGATCACGCCTTCCACCGCGTCATCTTCCTTGTTGAAACCGAATTCGCCGAGCCGCGGCGCGTGCCCTATCGTCACGTCGCCCACGTCGCGGATGCGCACCGGGACACCGTTCTGCGTCCCGACGATCACGCTCGCGATATCCGCCTGGTCGCGAATCAGCCCCAGCCCGCGCACGTAGTAGAACTGGCCGCCCTGCGAATAAAATCCGCCGCCGGTGTTCGCGTTGTTGATTCCAAGCTGCGTCACCACCTGCGGCACCGTCACGTGATAGCCATACAGGCGCGCCGGATCGAGAAGCACCTGGTACTGCATTACGGTGCCGCCAAATCCGGAATCGTCCGCCACGCCTCGCACCTGCTTGTACTGCCGCTCGATCACCCAATCCTCGTAGGTCTTGAGCTCCTGCGGTGAACGATCGGGGCTTTCCAGCACATAGCGATAAACCAGGCCGGAGGGACTGAAAAGCGGCGCCATGGAAGGTTGCACGCCCGACGGCAAATTCGGCTGCACATCGCTCAGCCGCTCGAAGACCACCTGCCGCGCGAAGTAATCATCGGTTCCTTCATCGAACGTGAGCCGCACATCCGAGAGCCCGTAGAGCGAAATCGAGCGCATCACGTTCATCTTCGGCGCGCCGTTCATCTCCACTTCGATTGGCAATGTCACCAGCCGTTCGATTTCCTCCGCAGCGTGCCCGGGCCACTGCGTGATCAACTCCACTTGCGGCGGCGCAAGGTCCGGATACGCATCCACCGGCATGCGCTTGAAGGAAACCGCTCCGCCCACGGCCACAAAAGCCGTCAGCATCAGAACCAGGAAGCGCTGCTTGAGGGAGAATTGGACGATGCGATGGATCATGTTTTCGTTATTCGGTTACGGCGTTGCTCAACCCGCGGCCGCGGAGCCCACGCCCGAAAGAAGCTAGTGCTGGAACGAATTCGCAAACTGCAAAAACAAGCTCCCGTCGCCCACCACTTTTTCACCCGGTGCAAGTCCCTTGGTAACCTGCGCCTTCCCGCTTTCGCTAAGCCCGATGGACACATGGCGGCGGCTGAACTGATTCGATCCGCTCACCACGTACACGAAGGGCTCGTTCTCGTCGTCGCGCAACACGGCCGCATCCGACACCGCGATCGCATTCCGAATCTCGCCTGCCGTCACGTTCACCGTGCAATACATATCCTTCTTCAGCTTTTCGCCTTTGTTATCCACCACGATTCGCGCCTGCAGAGTTCGCGTGGTGGGATCGAGCGCCGGCGAAATGAATGAAATTTTCCCGTGAAAAATATCGGGATACGCGTCCGTCGTTACGTCCACCATGTCGCCCATTTTCACGTCCGCCAGATCGGCTTGGTAGATATTCGCCAGCACCCATACCGTGCTCATGTTTGAAATCGTGAAGGCTTGCGTCGCACCCGCCTGCAGCACTTGCCCCGGCGCCACCAGCCGCTCCACCACTTCTCCGCCGATCGGCGCCAGCAGACGAATTTCCGCCGAACTTGGCGACTTTTCGAGGTCCTCCGGCTTCGGGATGCCCAGAATTTTCATGCTCTGCTCGGCGGCGTTCATATCCGCCTGCGCCTGGTTGCGATCGGATTCGGCCTGCAACAAATCGCGCTCCGCGATCGCATGGTGCTGATACAGGTCCTGCGCGCGGTCCCAATTCTTGGACGCCACACGCAGCGTATCGCGCGCTTTCAAATACACCGCAAGAAGCTGCGAATAATCCGGGCTGCTCACTTCGAGTAGCGGCTGGCCGCGCTTCACGGACTCGCCCGGCACCACCAGAATGCGGCTCACCGGTCCGCCCACCTGCGTGATCACCGGTGTCGTGGCGAATGCGTTGTACGCCACCGCTCCTGTGAGCCGCAGCTTGCGAGTCATTTTCGAGGGCGCGATCGTCACCACCTGCACGTGCGACATCTGATCCTGCGGAATTGTAAACAGTTCCGGCGCCGCGCCTTTCGCTTCCTTCGACGAATACGACGTCATCTCCGCCGCGCGCTCCGATTTTTCCGAGCCGCACCCGGGAATCGCGGCGAGGATCGCCAATGCGCCTAGGAACGCCAGCGCCGTGCCCGGTCCCGCAGAAACTGCCGCCGGCCACTGCCGGTGTGTTGTGAGTTTGCGTTTCAAGGCAGGTTCCTCGTTCCCACTGCTTCGCGCAACTGCTCCACCGCCGTCAGATACGACGCGAGCGCCTGCCGGTAAGCCAGCTCCGTGGCGCGATAGCTGCGCTCCGCGTCGAGAAAATCGAGCAGACTCGCTGCGCCGCGCTTGTACGCGTACTCGCTGATGTCGCGCGAATCCTGCGCCTCTTTCAGGTAGCCGGAGCGGTAGAGCGTCACAATCTGATCGTTGGTGCGCACGCCTTCGTACGCGTTCATCACGTCCGTCATCACCTGGTCGCCCGCCGCGCGTGCCAGCTCGTTTGCCTGCGTGATCGCGTACTTGGACTTTAGAATTTCACCCTGGTTACGGTTGAAAATCGGAATTTGAACGTTGCCAAAAAACGACGCGCTGCTCGCATCGCTCGTATGCGAGTAGACGGCGGTTCCTGTGGGATCCACTTTGCCAATTGCTTTCTGCAGTTCGTACTGGCTGTTCGCCGCCGTAACGCCTTGCCGCGCCGCTCGCAGATCAGGACGATCCGCCAGCGCCTTCGCTTGCAAATCTTCGAGCTTCATCGTCACCGGTACATATTCGAACGCGCTCGCTACGTCGTAGTCCGCCGGCACCGATTCGTATCCCAGCGACTGCCGCAGCGACGCGAGAGCCTGCACCTTCGCCAGTTGCGCCTGCGACATGTCCGTCTGGAATTGCAGCAGCTGAATCTTGATTTTCAGGAAATCCACTTCGCTGATGTCGCCGGCCTTATACCGGCTTTCGCTGATGTCCACCGTGTTTTGAAAACTTTTCAGGTCTTGCGCGGCCAGATCGATCGTGGATTCTGCCACCTGCACGTCGATGTACTGCGAAGCCACCAGAAAAATCAGGCTGCGTTCATTGTCGATCACGGTGAAACGCGATTGCTCCGTCACGTCGCGCGCCGCCTGCAAACGATGCTGGCGCTTGCGTCCGCGCTCGAACAAATAGCTGAGTCCCACGTCAAACTGCGCGGTCGTATTGATGTAATCCGCGCTGAATTTGTCCGGCTGAAAGATAGGCAGAAATTGCGCGTCGCCTTGCAGCACCGGATTCGGCCGCAGGTTCGCCGTGATTTCCTCAGCCTGGTTTTGCAGCACCACGGTGCGTTGCGCCAGCAGATTGTGGTTGTGCTGGAGCGCCATCTGAATGGCGTCATCGAGCGTAATCTTCACCGGACCGCTCGCGGGCGGCGTGGTTTGCGCCAAAGTAGCGCTGGAAATGAACACCGCTGCGGCGAGACCCAAAAGCCTTACATTTCGTGCACGCATACGCGTTACACCTTCCGGAGTGAGACGTACGTGAATCGAAGCGCCCTCTTAGTACAGAGCGCGCGAAAGAACGGAATTCTTACGCAGCGGGTGGAGCGCGAGCCGGAATGCAGGGAACTACGAGGCCGTTAATAAATGCGGGTTCACGCGGATCGATTCGCTTGCCGACCAGCGCCAGCTCCGGCGCTCGATCCGATATCACCAAGTGCCCCATTGCCTGATGGTTCAAATGGCAGATGGAACAGTTTGTATCCGTGGAGGTTGCGTGATGATGCCAGACGCAACCCAGCGTCGCGAGCATCAGCACCGCGACCAGCGTCACGCATACAGTCAGGCACCGAATTGCCTTGCTCTCTGGCATGGGTCAGACGAAGAGAGGGAACCTGTCCCCAATCATACAGTAGACGCCGCCCGCTAGGAATAGGTTGCAGTGCCGGGGTGTCGCGGGAGTCACCACCGCTCAGTTCGACATCTCCAGTGCTTTCTCGACCATCGCCACGCATTTCTCCACGCGCTTGCGCAGCGGCCCTTCGATCTCCCGCTGCTTGTGGCGGGTCGTGAACATTTCGTCCGCGATATTCAGCGCCGCGAGCACGGCTACCTTCAACGAATCTACCATGTGCGTGGATTCGGCAATCGTGCGCATCTTGCCGTCCACGTAGGCGGCCAGTTCGCGAAAATACTGTTCGTTTCCTTCAGCGTTGACGTTGTAAACCTGGTCGTAGATCTCGATTTTCACTGGGTTCCCCCGCTAAGCCAGCCCGCATTGTGATTCATTGTCGCCGCCCACGCAATCACCTTGCCTGCGCTCAGCGACAAGCCAGTTCAGTAGGGGCACGGCATGCCGTGTCCGATCACTCGGCTGGCACTAGGCGGCAATGAAGGAAATGTTTCCCAATGATTAGAAAGGGTTCGACAAGCGGCAAGGAAGAATTTCTAGTTGGTGCGCAGGACGGCGCCCAACTTTTCCTCGAGCGCCTTCACGATCCGCGCAGAAAACTCCTGCACCTGCCCCTCTGTCAACGTCGTCTGCGCGCTCTGAAACACAACCCGGATCATCAACGAAAATTTTCCCGGCGGAATCTGCCCGCCGCGAAACAAATCCGCCGCATCCACTTCTTCCAACTCCGGTATCGCGAGCGCGCGAATCGTCTCTTCCACCTGCGCGAACGTCACTCCATCCGCCACAATCAGCGAAAAATCCCGTTCCACCGCCGGATACCGCGGAAGCGGCTTGAATCTGAGCCCGGCGCTCGCCCTGTCCACGGCTTCGAGCAAGGGCTCGAGCCCCAATTCGGCGACGAACGCCTCCTGCCGCAGTTTAAATTCATCGGCCACCCGCCTCGCGAGTTGACCTGCATGGCCGATCGATTCCGCCGATCCTTTGCCGTGCGCGAGCGAAACTTTCGCTGCCCGCGCTCCCCAAAGCCAGCTCGGCGCGCCCGCCTGCCATCTCCACCCGCCCGCGAGTTCGCCAATACGATCCAGATCGCCTTTCAAATCCTCAAACGAATATTCCCGCGCCGCTTCGTAAATTGTTTTCTCGCGCGCCAGCCCCGTCGCGCCAAGCGTCAGCACCAGTCTCTCCTTCGGCTCGCCGTTGCGCAGCTCATACGCGCGTCCAATCTCAAAAAGCCGCAGATTGCGTTGCCCGTGATTCAAATTCCATTCGAGCGCGCTCGCCATGCTCACCGCCCCATTCGAGCGCATCATCGAAGCATCTTCCGCCAATGGGTTGCCGATCACGGCCGGCGTCACGCCTTCGGGACGAAACGGCGCGTCGAGCTTTGCATCAACGATTGGGATCGCCACAATTTCCTGGTATCCGAGCGCGACCAGCCGCTCGATTATTCGCTCAATTGCTTCGGCATGCGGCAATGCGCGTGCAGGCTGCTTCGCGGGCGGCAGGCGCGGTGGAAACTTTTCGTAGCCGTAGTGGCGCGCCACTTCCTCGACGAGATCGATGCCGCGCGTCACATCGCGGCGCCAGGAAGGTTCTTGGCACTCCCATTCCGCAACCAGCGCGCCTGAGGCACCGCGGTTGCCGTCCACGCGCGCCGGACGAAATCCGAGCGCGCTCAAAATATCCTCGACGTCGCGGTCGGGAACGTCCGCGCCCATCACGCGCAGCAATTCCTTGCGCGTGAATCTGATTTTGCGCAAAGGCTCGGGACGGGGATACACATCAATCACGCCCGAAAGAATTTCGCCGCCCGCCACCTGCTGGATCAATTCCGCCGTGCGTCGCGAAGCAAGCTCCGCCATCTCCGGATCGGCGCCGCGTTCAAATCGATAAGACGCTTCCGTGCGCAATCCGAGCGCTTTCGAAGCGCGCCGCACCGCGATCGGATCGAACCACGCGCACTCAATCAGAATATTTCGCGTGCTGAAGCTGATCTCTGTCTCCGCGCCGCCCATCACGCCGCCGATGCCGATGGCGCGCGCGCCGTTCCCGTCGGCGATTACGCACATTTCCTTGCTGAGCGTCCGCTCCGCGCCATCGAGCGTGCGAATCTTTTCTCCGGGCTTCGATTTGCGCACCACGATGCGGCGTTCGTTTAGTTTATCGAGATCGTAGGCGTGGAGCGGGTGGCCCAGCTCGACCATCACGTAGTTCGTGATGTCCACCAAGTTGTTGATCGACTTCTGCCCGATCGCTTCCAGGCGCTGCCGGAGCCAGTCCGGCGAAGGCTGCACCTTCACGCCGCGCATCACGCGCGCCGTGAATCGTCCGCACAATTCCGGCGCTTCGATATCCACGCGCGCTGCTTCCGCGGCTTTCTCAGCGATTTCTTTCAGCTTTGGCTGAACGGGCTTCAGCGGCAGGCGGTAAATCGTGGCCACCTCGCGCGCGATTCCATAATGTCCAAGGCAATCCGGCCGGTTCGAAGTAATTTCCACATCGAGCACGGGCCCGGCAGAAGTCTCCTCGACGGAATCGATCGCAACCCCGCAAAGCGAAAGCCGCGTCGCCAATTCGGTCGCGCTCGTCTTTGCGTCTACAAATTCCTTCAGCCAGTTGTAGACAACTTTCATTATTGAATCGCGTGCCCTTTGTGACCTGCCTAAGGAAACTGGCGCAGAAACCGCACGTCATTCTGGAAGAGCACCGGCAATTCGCTCAACCCGTACTTCATCATCGCCAGGCGATCGATGCCCATTCCGAACGCAAACCCGGACAGCCGCTCCGGATCGTAGTTCACGAATCCATACACAGCGGGATTCACCATTCCAGCGCCGAAAAGCTCGATCCATCCCGACTGCTTGCAAATCCGGCAGCCGTTCCCGCCGCACACGTGGCAGCTTGCGTCCACTTCTGCGGAAGGTTCCGTGAACGGAAAATAACTTGGGCGCAGCCGGGTTTTCACTTGCGGCCCCAGAAACGCGGGCACGAAATATTCCACCGTCCCCTTGAAATCGCAGAACGTGATGTCCGTGTCCACCGCGAGCCCTTCGATCTGGTGGAACATGTAGCCGTGCGTCGCGTCGGGATTGTCGCGCCGGTAGACCTTCCCCGGCACCACGATGCGCACCGGCGGCACCTGCTTTTCCATCGTACGAATCTGCATCGGCGAGGTGTGCGTGCGCAGCACGTCGTGATTCTTGGCGCCTTCGATGAAGAACGTGTCCATGTTGTCGCGCGCGGGATGGTGCTCGGGAATATTCAGTGCCTCGAAGTTGTAGTAAGGCGTTTCGATCTCCGGCCCTTGCACCACGCTGAACCCGATAGAAAGGAAAATGCGCTGCAGCTCTTCGGAGGTTTGCCGGATCAAATGGCGCGTTCCAATGGCGCGCTCGATGCCGGGAAGGGAAAGATCGATGCGCTCGCGCGCCTGCGCCGCTGTCTCGGCAGACGCTTCGATCGCAACTTGCCGTTCGGCCAGCGCTGATTCCACGTAGGCTCTAATCTGATTCAGCTCTTGCCCGACCACACGCTTCAAGTCCGGAGCGGCGGATTTGAGCCAGTTGTCAGTGACCTGCGAGAGAAGCCCGGACTTGCGCCCCAGCCACGCATCGCGCACCGACTTCCAATTCGCCTCATCCGTCGCGGACGAAAGCTCACGATCGAATTCCGCACGCAGTTCCGCGAATATCGCAGGAATCTTCTCCGGCGAATTCACGCCCAGTTGCACGAGAGTCTGTTTCGTCGCCTCGTTCGCCATGGAAAGGGTCAGTAGGGGCGGGTCTCAGACCCGCCCGCCATAGATGCTTGGCAAATCGTGAGCCTCCGCAGCGCGGATGGCTCAGTAGCTAGCCTTCGTCATGATGCAGCGCGTGCTCCTGCCTCGCGGCCTTCAGGCCCGCCGGGGCTTTGGCAACGTGCTGCTTCGCCGATTCTACGAGCGAGGTGAATCCCGCTGCGTCGCGCACGGCCATGTCCGCCAGAATTTTGCGGTCGAGCTCGATGCCGCTGGCTTTCAGGCCGTAAATAAACTGGCTGTAGGTGATGCCGTTGTTGCGCGCCGCCGCGCCGATGCGCTGAATCCACAGCGTGCGATAGTCGCGCTTGCGCGTGCGACGGTCGCGATAGCTGTAGCGCAGTGAGCGGTTCACCGCTTCCTTCGCCGAGCGGAAGAGTTTTCCCTTGGTCAGGAAAAACCCTTTCGCGTGCTTCAGCAGCTTCTTGCGGCGCGCGCGGCGTTTTGTTCCACGTTTAACTCGAGGCATAGCTTCATCTCCTGATTTACGCCAGATCGGCGTCTAAAATATTCAAATTTCAACGGGGAGACAAACGTAATGTCGCCGCTCGACCAAGAACACACCGGCGAGCTGCAGACGGGTTTGTCTCATGGAATTGCAACTTGCGTATCCCGATCGCGATGACGCTTCGCCGGGACATCCGGCCGGCAGGCACCCGTTACGCTCTGCCCGGCACGAGAAAAACTTGAATCGTAAAACTAGGCGCCGTAGGGAAGCGCGAGACGCACGTTCGGCACGTCGGCCTTATTCACCACGGCAGGCCTATTGAGCTTGCGCATGCGGCGGGGCTTTTTCGTGCCCAGCAAATGGCGCATGCCGGAATGCCGGCGGATAAATTTCCCCGTCGAGGTCTTCTTGAAGCGCTTGGCAGCGCCGCGGTGCGTCTTCAACTTCATTTTCTTGTTCTTCTTCACAATTTCCTCGTTGTAGAAACTCTTATGCTTGTCCGCCCGAAGAAGCCGGACGGCTCGGAGCAGGCGACGAGCCCGCGCCCTTTTTCGGTGCTAGCAGCGCGAGCAAAATATTCGCTTCCATGCGCGGGCCGAATTCCACCTGTGCGTGGTCGGTGATGTCCGTCAGCAGGCGATTCATCTTCGCGCGGCCCACATCCTGGTGCGCCATTTCGCGGCCGCGATGAAAAATCATCGCTTTCACTTTGTAACCGTCACCCAAAAACCGGATGATCTGATTTTTTCGCACCTGATAATCGTGCTCGGCGGTAGAAGGGCGGAACTTCACTTCCTTGATGTGCGAACTCTTCTGGTGCTTTTTCGCCTCGTGCGCCTTCTTGCTCTGCTCGTACAGGAACTTTCCGTAATCCACCAGCTTGCAAACCGGCGGCACGGCATTGGGCGAGATCTCGACCACGTCGAGGCCGGATTCTCGCGCGGTTTTCATTGCATCGAACAGGGTCATCACGCCCAACTGATTCCCTGCATCGTCAATCACGCGAACTTCGCGAGCGCGGATGCGCTCGTTCACTCGAAGACCACCACCCCGTTCTACTGGGATAAATCCACCTCCGGGGCCAGAAAAACCAGTCTCGACGCCCCAATTTGCCGCCGCTCACGCACAGAAATTCTCAACCGGAGAGACAGGGCAAGAAGTATAGCACGCACTCCGAGCCCGGCCGCAAGCCCGGTTTTCAGGAACCAAAATCCTGGAGATCCCTCTTCGATGCTCGCCGCTGCATCAACTGATAGCGCGGGTATCGATTTCTTTTTTTAGGTCGGCGAGGAATTGATCGAGCAGGCGGGGGCCCTGATCGCCCTTGTTGCGATGGCGGACGGCGACGGTGCCGGCTTCGGCTTCTTTACCGCCGATTACCAGCATGTAGGGAATTTTGTGCAGCTGCGCGTCGCGGATTTTGGCTTGCACTTTTTCGTTGCGCTCGTCGAGTTCGACGCGAATGCCGGCAGACAATAATTTCTGCATCACTTCGCCGGCGTAGGTGTTCTGGCGTTCCGTGATGGGCAGGATTGCGACCTGCACAGGAGCGAGCCATGCGGGAAAAGCTCCGCCGTAAAGCTCAATCAGGTAGGAGACCATGCGCTCCATGGTGCTGATCACGCCGCGGTGAATGATCACCGGGCGATGCTCTTTCCCGTCAGCGCCGATGTAGCTGAGATCGAATTGATTGGGCAGATGGAAATCGATCTGAATGGTGGAATAGGTTTCCTGGTGGCCCATGACGTCGGCGAGTTGGATATCGAGCTTGGGCCCGTAGAACGCGGCTTCGCCGGGAGCCTCGGTGTACGGAAGGCCGAGCGAATCCATCGCTTCGCGGAGAAGCCTTTCAGCCAGGTCCCACATCTCGTCGTTGGCCACGTATTTATCGGAAGGCCCTTTGTCCCGCAGCGAAAGCCGGTAGCTGTATTGGGTGATGCCGAGATCGCGGTAAGCGCGCTCGACCAAGCGCATGACTCCGGCAAATTCGTCTTTAATCTGTTCCGGAGTGCAGAAAATGTGCGCGTCATTCAGGGTCATCGCGCGAACGCGGCTGAGGCCGCTGAGAACACCGGAGCGCTCGTAGCGATACATGGTTCCGAGCTCGGCGATGCGCACCGGCAGATCGCGGTAGCTGCGCTTCTTTGACTCGTAGATCAGGATGTGGTGCGGGCAGTTCATCGGCCGTAGCACGAGGTCTTCGGTTTCGAGCTCCATCGGGGGAAACATATCTTCGTGATAGTGCTCCCAGTGGCCGGAACGCTTATAGAGATCGACTTTTGCGAGGTCGGGCGAATAGACGTGCTGGTAGCCGGCTTCGCGTTCGCGCTCGAGGATATATTCTTCGAGCAGACGGCGAATCGTCGCGCCCTTGGGAAGCCACAGGGGCAATCCCGCGCCGACGAGATCGCTTACGGTAAAGAGTTCGAGATCTTTCCCAACTCTGCGGTGGTCGCGCTTCTTGGCTTCTTCGAGGCGGTGCAGGTAGTCGTCGAGTTCCTTCTGGTCGATGAAGCACGCGCCGTAGATGCGCTGCATCTGCGTATTGCTTTCCTTGCCTTTCCAGTAGGCGCCTGCAACGCTCATCAATTTGAACGCTTTGATCCGCCCGGTGGAGGGAATGTGAGGGCCGCGGCAGAAGTCGAGGAACTTTCCGGTGGTGTAGAAAGAAACCATCGGCTCATCGGCTTTTTCTTCCACCAGCTCGCATTTGAATTCCTGATTCTGCTTGCGGTAAAGCTCGATGGCTTCGGGCTTGGGGATGAGCTTGCGTTCGTTGGGGATATCTTTCGAGGCGAGTTCGTGCATCTTCGCTTCGATTTTCGCGAGATCGTCGGGAGTGAACGGCTCGTCGCGCACGAACTCGTAAAAAAATCCGGTTTCGATCGGCGGACCGATGCCGAATTTCACGTTGGGATAAAGCTCCATCACGGCGGCAGCGAGAAGATGCGCGGCTGAGTGGCGGAATACCTGCACCGCGTCGGGATCCTTTGCGGTGAGGATGGCGAGCTTGGTGTCGTGGTCGAGCGGGCGCGCGAGATCAATCAGGTCGCCATTGGTGCGCGCGACAAGAGCTTCTTTCGCGAGGCGCGGCGAAATTTGCTTCGCGATGTCCGCAGCGGTGGTGCCCCTGGGGACGTCGCGGGTGGCCCCGTCGGGCAAAGTGATTTGAATGGTGTCCATGTTGTGCTTTCAGCTGTGCTCGCCGAGCAGTGCGCGGACGAAACAGGAAGCAGGTAGATTACTTTGCGGTGGTCGCAGGGTCAAGGTTGCGGGCGCAGCGACGGGTGGAGAGGGCCACAGAGGCACTGAGTCACAGAGGAAGTTCTTAGGTGACTGAGGGCAAAAAGTCATCCGCGAAATTTCATTGTGCCACGGCAGACGCAAAACTCGCGTTTTGTCTCGACTAGACTCGGTAGGCGGCGTTTGTTTTGTTGGAGTTACGAGGAATTCTAATCGCGGTGTCTCGATTAGATTCTGGAGGCATGAAGCTTGAGACTTGAAGCTGGAGAAGAACAAGGGGCAAATCGCGAAAAATTTGCGATTAGGAATTTCGAGGTGATTGAAATTCCTGGCACCCCGCTTGAATTCTAATTCCAGATTCGCGATTGGAAAGGCGGTGGTTAGGGCGAGTGACTAGTGGCTAGGCACTTCCGTCGGCGATCGAATGACGCGAAGGGCCGCCCCAAGCTGCGCTGAACTCGTCTGGCTCGCTTCTTATCAGCAATTTTCACGTTATCAAAACTCCCCCGACTACTGCTAACAGAGCTCGGGATGGCTTTCTATCCGTAGAATACGAATTGCGCCGGCTACGGAATTATAACTGCGGGGAGGCCACGGAGTTTGGTGTTGGCGGTGACGAATTGGGCGTGGTGGGCGCGGGCGGTGGCGTAGAGGATGGCGTCGTTGAGGGCGAGGCGGTGATTCAGGCTCAGGTCGGCGGCGGCGAGGGCCGTCATTTCGTCGAACGGGACGACGCGGCAATGCAGAGCCTGGGAGAAGAAGCGGTCAGCGAGAGGCTTGCCGCGATGGCGGGAGAGCTGGCGGTAGACCTCATAGATGACGAGAGAAGGCATCAGCACTGCGGCCTCGTTCTCGAGGTAATGCGCGAAGGAGCCGGCTCTGGAATCCTCCGTGATGTACTCGAGCCACCCGGAGGAGTCCACCAGGTAAAGCTCAGAATTGGTCCGAGTGGTCACGATAATCCTCTTTCCATCTCATGCCTTTGGCTGAGCCGCGCAGTTCTCGGACGGCTCGGCGGGGGAGCAGGCGAATCGTCCCCTCGAGCGAGTACATGACGAGATCCTGGCCCGCTTCGATGTGCAGCTCTTCGCGTATCGACTTAGGAATGACGATCTGAAATTTGGGAGATACCCGGACGCGCGCTTTTTCCATGGCTTCACCCTCCCGGAATAATGTCGATCTGACATCGTAATACACCAGACCTATCGATAGGAATTCGTATTACGTGCCGCGGGCTGCGCGTGGAAGGCCTTGACGTTAAAGAGCTTGAGGAAAGGCCAAGCGGTGAGGTTCGCGTACGGCGATGAAAGTCTAGCGCGGATGTGCGTGTGTAGGTGAAAAATTCGGGCGCGATCGAAAAATGTTTTACGCGTCGACCCGCCGACAATTACCGTTGCAGAAACAAGAAACTACTGTGAGGAAGAGTTTTTCATTTCGAATTCCGGGACGCGAAAATGGCTTGAGCTGCACCTCTCCACCGATTCTTTCCGCATCCAGGCTTTAAGGCCAATCAGCGAATTGCGCGGGCTGGTTCCGGGGATTCGCTGAGAAAAATCGGACCGCGACCCAGTGATTACTATCCGATCCGGAGGTTCAATTTTTCGCGAGTCTCCGGGGGAATCACGATCCGAAACCCAGAGGAAATCGTCACGATAGCATGGCCTCTTCTTGAAGTATTCATTCGGTCCCCTCGACTGTATCCATCGGTAGAAATGCCAGTCTCGATATCAATACATTAGAAAATAAAGGAATCGTCTTCTCGTGAAGCAAACGGGTTGCCGTTGCCGGGCTACTTGCGGCGGGCGGATTCGAGCATGTCCCAGGCGGAGTCGGGGAGGTCGACGAAGTCGTTGAATTCGCCGGCGCCGCGGAGCCAGAGGGCCCCGTCGATGACGACGCATTCGCCGTTGACGTAGTCGGAGTGGTCGCTGACGAGGTAGACGGCCAGATCGGCGAGCTCTTCGTGGCGACCGAAGCGCTTCATCGGATGGTTATTTTTGGCGCGCTCTTCGATTTCCTTGGAGGGCATCAGGCGCGAGAAGGCGCCTTCGGTGGGAAACGGGCCGGGGGCGATGGCGTTGAGGCGGATGTGGTGCTTGGCCCATTCGACGGCGAGCGAGCGCGTCATGGCGAGGACGCCGGCTTTGGCGCAGGCGGAAGGCATCACGTAGCCGGAGCCGGCGTTGGTGGCGGCGTAAGTGGTGACGATATTCAGGATGTTGCCGGGCTTCTTGGCGGCGATCCATTTGCGGCCGAGGATGAGTGTGCAATGGAAGGTGCCGGTGAGAACGATACCGATGACGGCGTTGAAGGCGTTGGGCGAGAGTTTTTCGCTGCGAGCGATGAAATTTCCGGCGGCGTTGTTGACGAGCGTATCCACGAAGCCAAATTTTTCTTCGGCGGCGGCGACGACGCTTTCAACGGCCGAGAAATCGCGCACGTCGGCGATGCCGTAGGCGGCTTGGGCGCCCTTGGCGCGAATATCGTTGGCGGTTTGCTTCAGGGGCCCTTCTCGGCGGCCGGTGAGAAAAATATTGGCGCCGAGCTCGGCGAAGCGGAGAGCCATGGAGCGGCCGAGGCCGGTGCCGCCTCCGGTGATGAAGACTGTGCGGCCTTTTAGCAGATTGGACTCGTACATGGGAAAGACTCCGTGATTTCGAGGCACCATTCTTGGCGCATCTGCGTGTTCATCGCAAGGCAATTTGCGAGGGGGCGGAATTTGCTTGATGGTCCGCGCTTTACGGTGGGCAGCGCGGGCGGCTCTTAGAGCCGCCCCTACTGTGCGGGCACTACTTGGCTGCGGGCGTCAGGAATTCTTTGGGCAGCGGGTTATCCGGGGTTTCTTCCTGCCACATGATGGTAACGATCCACCAGCGCGTGCCGTCATTGTAGAGCTGAAAACTATTGATGCCGCGGGCGAAGGGCTTTTCGTCTTTGCCGTCGTGGCGCGATTCGTAGGTGCTGAAGACCTGCATGATGTTGCCGTAGCGCTCGGTCTTGCGGGAGGCTTCGCGCTCGACGAAACCGTTTTTGTCGAAGTAGGCGCCGGCGCGATCGGAGTAGTCCTTGGGCGACATGACCAGGATGCCGATTCCGGGCTTGTCTTTTCGAGGGCCGATGGGAATCAGACGGGCGCCGGGGGCGAAGAGAGAATTGAAGCGGTCCCAATCGCGCGGGCCGGCGGGGCCGGAGATCACGTCGTAGACGGCGGCGAGGATCGCGTCGGGCGAAGCTACGTCGGCGGGCTTGGCCGCCGGCGGTTCGGCGGATTGGGCGGCGGGAGTGGGAGCTGTTTGAGGCTTGTCTTGCGCCGCGGCGGGAAGCGCGAGCGCGGATGCAAAGACCAGCGCGAAGATTACGGACCAAGTTGCGCGTGACATTTTGAATCCTCCGGCGGCGCGCCGCGAAATGCGTGATTGCCCCAGTGCCGCAGGGGCGGAGCTTAAACTGCAAGGGTTCAGGATGCCAGAAGAAAAAGAAAGGGAGGACGAGCAATGTGACGTCGCAACACACTGCCTGGCTTAAATTGATTTCAGAGGCAGGAACTCGACGCGAATGCGAAACAACAACCCGGCGACTAGAACAAGAGCTTCAGCGCGAATTGCAATTGCCGCGAGGAGCCTGAATCGCCGGTGGGAAACCGGGTTGAAGTGATGTCGCCGAAGGCGCCGCTCTGAACGTTCAGAACCGGATTGCCGAAGTTCGCCTCGTTGAAGATAGGGCTTTTTGGCGGCTACGCCGAGAAACTACACATCAAACCCTAGTACGACCAAAGCATCCCAATTGCCCGGAGCAGACATCTTTAGTAGTCTCTACGATTGCGCTTAAGACAAAACAGAGGGCTGAGCGACTTGGGGATGAATTGTTTGCAGCGAAAACTGGGTCTCAATTTCTGGGCTTTTCTACTCGCCGTGGTTCTGCTTCCTGCCTGCGAGCAGCAGATCAACTTTCCGAAGCCGTCGCTCAAAGCCATGTCGCCCACTACGGCGCAGGCGGGCGGCACCGCGTTTACCTTGACGGTGACCGGCAAGAGTTTTTCGCCGGGTTCGCTAGTCGAGTGGAATGGAAGTCCGCTGGTGACGACTTTCCTGAGCGTCAGCCAGATGACCACTAAGGTTCCGGCAAGCCTGATTGCGAATCCGGGCACGTCGACGGTGACTGTATTTACTTCTTCGCCCGGCGGAGGCACATCGGCCACTTCTCTTACTTTCACGATCACGCCTGCACCGAGCAATGTTCCCACGATCAACTCCATCTCGCCCACCACGGCGCTAGCCGGATCCCAGGGCGTGACATTGGTTATCAACGGCACGAATTTCGCTCCGCAATCGGTTGTGAGTGTGAACAACACGAACCGGCTAACCTTCTTCCTAAACAGCACCGTCCTGCAGATGAGCCTGACGCCGACCGACCTGGCGACGGCGGGCACACTATCTATAGCCGTGACGAATCCTGCGGCACCACCGCCCGCGCCACCAAACGGCGGAACATCCAACGTTTTTGCGTATTCAATCGTGAATCCATTTCCTGTGATTACCACGGTGGCGCCCAACAGTGTGGCAGCGGCCGCGACAACGGCGCCAGTTCTCAGTTTGACCGGTATTGGTTTCAATGCCACTTCTGTGATCGAGATCAACGGGGGACCTCGAGCGACGACCTTTGTGAGTTCCACATCTCTGACGACACAGCTCGCTCAAGGAGACATTGCTGCCGGCGGAGTGGATCAAATACAGGTGTTCAATGCGGCGCCGGGTGGCGGCACTTCGAATATCGTGGTGTTCTCGGTGAACCCGACAACGACGCACGGGCTGCCGGTGATACTGGACTTGGCCCCAGACGGCTCGCAAGCGGAAAACGGGATCTGCGGAACCAATTCGACGTGCGCGAACGGCACTCCAGACGCCATGACGTCCGGTCCGTCAACCGATACGAATGGAGGGATGGTTGCGTTCGCGTCCATCTCCAATAATTTGGTGAAAAATGATACGAACGCCTCGAGCGACGTATTTGTCCGCAATACATGTCTGACCGTTGCCTCATGCTCACCGTCGAACACACTGGTTAGCGTGGATCCAAATGGCAACACGGCCAATGGCCCGAGTTGGGAGCCGACGATTTCTTCGTCCGGCGGAGAGGTAGCCTTCACTTCCACCGCGTCGAACCTGGTCACGTCCGCGCCGCTTGACGGCAAGACTCGTCAAGTGTTCTGGCGGCCGGTTAGTTCAACGGCCGGCTCAACACCCGGCACGGTCCTCGTGTCGATGGGGGCGGACGGCGTGAGCGCTGGGAATGGAGATAGTTTCACTCCTGTAATCAGTCCGGACGGGTCGCTTGTGGCTTTTGTATCGCTGGCCACGAATCTCGTATCCAATGCGACGTTTGATGGAGTCACGCCCCAAGTCTTCGTGCGGACCACCTGCGGCGGTGTCCCCAGCATCACATGTTCGCCCACCACATTTCTGGTTTCCACGCCGGATGGAACCTTGCCTGGGAATGGAGCGAGTTCGGCACCGTCTATCTCCAACGCGGCGTCTGTAATTGCATTTGTATCCACCGCGCGAAACCTGGGCGCGACGGCTCCGAACCCAAACGGACTGGCGGAAGTGTTCTCGCGCACGTGCGCGACTCTGCTCACGACGTGCACCGGAGAGACGGATCTTGTGTCCACGCCCGATGGGGTAACGCCGGCGAACGGTGCGAGCACTCAAACCGCAACCTCCGGCGCGAACGGGCGCTTCATTGCCTTCACTTCGGGCGGAACAAATCTCGGTTTCAATTCGGGCGGACTGCAGGAAGTCTACGTACGCGACACCTGCTTGAGCGCAACCACCACGACCTGCACGCCTTCGACGCTTCTCGCTTCGACGCGCGACGGGACCACAGCGGCGAACGCCCTCGCTGATCGGCCCTCATTCGATTCGACCGGCCAATTCATAGCTTTTGCTTCCGCTGCGTCGAATCTGGGCGCCAATACGGCCAACGGCATCGAGAACGTGTTTGTGAGAAACACCTGCCTCAGCATCACTACGAACTGCACCACCTCTACCGTTGTTGCGAGCCAGCCTTCCGGCACCCTGGCGCCGTCGTTGAACGGCAGCAGCCTGGCACCTTCGATCAGCGGTGACGGGCACACCGTGAGTTTCCTTTCGTTCGCGTCCAATCTGGTGGCGCGCGACACGAACGGGCTGGCGGACGCATTTCTGGCCGCGACGACGTTTTGACTCCGCGTTCTGCTGCGGGATTTCTAGTGCGATGTGGTTGAAGCGATGCGCTGCAGAATCGCGGATCGCGTTCGATCGAGCGTGAACGTGAGCGATTCGCGTGGCACGCTGTTCACGTAGGGTCCGATCATCCATCCGAGTCCGGTGGGAATATCGCGCGTGAGCGAGATCGACTGGCTTTCGACGTAAGTCCCGCCGTCTTTTTCCTCGAATCTCCAGTATGTGTCCATGCGCCAGAGGAATCCGCGGTCGTGTCCTTCGGGCTCCAGTTTCTCGTTGGGCTTGCCTGCATCGTCCACTTCCAAGATGCGCGTAGTATTCGAGCGGCTCCATTCGTGCGCGGCATCCACGGGCTGATAATGAACCTCATGCGTGGTGTCGATCACCGTGGTGATGACCTTCTTTTTGTAAAAGCGCAGCTCGACGACGTAATCGTTCCCATTGCGCTGCAGGATCTTCGAACGCATCACGTCCGGCTGGAAATATTGCTGCTGGTTGTCGTAGTCCTCTTCGAATGCGACGACCTGGGCGAGGGTGGCGCCGGGCACGAAAATCGTTCCGATCCAGTGGTGTATCAGCCCGCCGGGCACCTCGATTTTCTTGCCGCTCTCAAGCGTTTCGAGGCGCTCGATCACCACTTTCCCTTCGCGCAAGTCACGGTAGACAGATTCGCGGCGGCTTTCGGGAAGGCCTTCGATCCAAAGAAACGGTTCGTGGCGGGCAAGTTCGGAGTCAATCTGCGCTTCGGTGAGCCGCACGTAGCGATTAAATGCGTCGATCGTTTTCGGCTTCAAGTCTTCGGCGCTGACTCTGCTTGGCGCCACCAGGCATAGGATCAGCCCCATCGTAAGAAGCTTTTGAGCGCGGCCGGGGAGAAATCCCTCCCTCTGCTCGTCGTGTTTACCTTCCAAGTGATGGCACAAAGTGTCTGACTCCCCCGCAGAGACAGCTGCTTGCCCATAGATTCCAGGCGCCTTAGCCCGTGAATCGAGAGCCACACATTGTTCTAGGACGCAGGAGGAGTTCCAAACGGTGCAACCCGGGCAGGCGAATCGAGAAGCCCGGCCTGCTGACAGGGTCAGGGTGTGCCAGCAGGCGAGGCTTGGGCGGGCTGGGGACCTGCCCCGGCTCCATCTGGAACCGTCGTCCCCGCAGCGCAGTCCCCAACTCGCAAGAAGATTGTTGCGGCCCGGAGCGGCGGCCGGCAATGGCGCGGCCGGGATAAATTTCGAGTACCGGGGTTTTAGTACTGGGTGAATTTCCGGTGGGGAATGGGCGGCCGCTGCGGCTGCTCACCTTTCCTGGCCGCTTTCGTCTGACGCAGAGTCTCCCCTTGTTATTCTACAGGAGACGTGGCAGACTTCCTGTAGTTTATCTAGGAGAAGGAGAAGCCGCGATGACTGCATCCACGGAAGTGCTGCAAGGCACACTCGACCTTCTGATCCTGAAAACGGTGGCGCTGGAGCCTATGCATGGCTGGGGAATCGCCCAACGGATTCAGCAGGTGTCGCGCGAGATGCTGCAAATTCAGCAGGGATCTCTTTATCCGGCGCTCTACCGGCTGGAGCGCAAAGGGCTGATTCGGGCGGAATGGGGCGCCTCGGACAATAATCGCCGCGCGAAATTCTACTCGCTGACGAAAAAGGGACGCGCGCAACTGGAGAAGGAATTGGCGGACTGGGAGCGGCTGTCGTCGGCGGTGGCGTTGATTCTGCAGCGAGTGTAACGGAGCGCAGGCTATGAGTTTCTTCGAGCGATGGTTCCGGCGCAGCCACTGGGAACGCGAAATGAGCGACGAACTGCGCGACCACATCGAGCGCCAGACCGGCGCGAATATCGCCGCCGGAATGCCGCCAGGGGAAGCGCGTCGGCAAGCGGTGCTGCAATTCGGCGGGGCCGAGGCCGTGAAAGAAGATTGCCGCGAACAGAGCGGCGGCTTCTGGCTCGAGACGCTTTGGAGTGACGCGCGCTACGGCGCGCGCATGATGGCGCGCTCGCCCGGATTCACGATCGTCGCGATTCTCACGCTGGCTCTGGGAATTGGCGCGAACACGGCGATATTTTCCCTGGTGAACGGGGTGCTGCTGAATCCGCTGCCTTTTCCGCAGCCGGACGAGCTCGTCTCGCTGAGCGAGAGCAAGCCAAATTTCGCCACGGGCTCGATCTCCTATCCTAACTTTCGTGACTGGCAGCGCAACAACCACACATTTTCCGCGATGGCCATTTCGCGCCAGATTTCGTTCAGCCTTACCGGATCGGGCGAAGCGGAGCAATTGAAAGCGGAATTGCTCTCCTCCGATTATTTTTCCCTGCTCGGCGTGAAACCGCTGATTGGACGATTGTTTGCGCCCGGCGAAGATGAAGTGGGCGCGGCGCCGATCGTGCTGATTAGCGCGGGCCTCTGGAAACGCAAATTCGGTTCGTCGCCCGAAGTGCTGGGGCGCACGATCACGCTCGACGGCGGCGCGTTTACGATCGTCGGCGTGATTCCCGCGGATTTCGATCTCTCCACGCGCAGCTTCCGCAACAGCGAAATCTATGTCCCCATCGGCCAGTGGAAGAATAATCTCCTTCTCAATCGCGGAGCCGGCCTGGGCATTCATGGAATCGGCCGGCTGAAGTCCAGAGTCACCATCGAACAGGCGCGCGCGGACATGGGCGAACTGACTCGCAATTTGACCGCCGCTTATCCCGACACAGACAAAGGAATCGGCGCGGCTGTGCACCCGCTCAAGCAGGACATGGTGGGAGAAGTAAGGCCGCTCCTGTTGCTCTTGCTCGGCGCGATTTGCTTTGTGCTGTTGATCGCGTGCGTGAATGTGGCCAATCTTCTGCTGGCGCGCTCCACCTCGCGCGCTCGCGAGTTTGCAATTCGCGCTGCTCTGGGCGCGGGAAAAATCCGCCTGATCCGCCAATTGCTGACGGAAAGCATTTTGCTTGGCGTCGCGGGCGGCGTCCTGGGACTTCTGCTCGCTGTATGGACCACTCGCAGCGCGCTCCAACATTTGCCCGTCACTCTACCGCGCGCCTCCGGCGTGGGCCTCGACGCGCGCGTGCTGCTTTTCACCATCGCAATTTCGGTGGGAGTTGGAGTTATTTTCGGACTTGCGCCGGCGCTGAAATCGCTGAAGCCGGTGTTGCAGGCAACCCTGAATGAAAGCGGGCGAGGCGGGAGCGGCGCGCGGCATCGCGCGCAAAGCGTCTTCGTGGTTGTGGAAATGGCTTTGGCTCTTGTGCTGCTGGCGGGTGCTGGGCTGATGGTCCGCACGCTGGCGCAGCTATGGAGCCAGGATCCGGGCTTCTATTCGCGGGGCGTGCTGACCTTTAATCTCTCGCCTCCGCCGTCACTGATGAACTCGAACGCTGGAACCGTGCGCGCCTTCTCGCGCGAACTCAATCGCCGAATCGCCGCCACGCCAGGTGTGCAAGCGGTCTCAATGACGTGGGCTGCGCTCCCGATGTCCGGCGACGACGAGGACATCTTCTGGCTCGACGGCCACGCAAAACCCGTAAGCCAGAACGACATGAACTGGGCCGTGAAATACGTGGTCGATCCCGATTATCTGAAGGTGATGGAGATTCGCCTGCGGCGCGGCCGCTTTTTCACTTCGCAGGACAACGAACACGCCCCGTCCGTGGCGGTGATCGATGAAGGCCTGGCCAAGAAATACTTTGGCAGCGACGACCCCATCGGCAAGCGCATTCGGCTGACCGAAAACGAAGATATGGGCGAGGGAACCACCGAGATTGTCGGCGTGGTGGATCACGTAAACCAGTGGGGCCTGGCTTCCGACGCACAGAATCTGCAGGCGCAGATTTATTTGCCCACCATGCAGATGTCGGACTCTTTCACGGTGCTCGTTTCCTACGGCACAAGCGTCGTGGTTCGTTATTCAGGATCGGCGCCGGGCATCATCCACTCCATCCGCGACACGAGCCGCAAGATGAATAGCGAACAGGTTGTTTACGGCGAACAGACCATGGATGAAATCATTTCCGATTCCATTTCCGACCGCAAATTCTCGATGGTGCTGCTGGGTACTTTTGCCGCCCTCGCGCTGCTGCTTTCGAGTATCGGCATGTACGGCGTGCTCGCGTATCTGGTTGGGCAGCGGACGCACGAAATCGGAATTCGCATCGCGCTAGGCGCGCAACGCCTGAACGTGCTGGCGCTCGTCCTGGGTGAAGGAGTGAAACTCGTGCTCCTCGGCGCAGCGATCGGAATCGCCGCGGCGCTCGGATTGTCGCGCCTGATGGCCGGCATGCTTTACGGAGTGAGCGCCACGGATCCGCTTACCTTTGTCGCTGTGCCCATCGTACTGCTCGGCGTGGCGATGCTGGCCTGCTACATCCCGGCGCGGCGCGCAATGCGCGTTGATCCGATGACCGCGCTTCGTTATGAATGATGCGCCATGAATCACGGTCGATTGAGGAATCCCACATGAGCTGGTTCTCACGTAAAAAATGGGAGCATGACGCGAACGAGGAGCTGCGTTTCCACATTGAGCAGCAAACCGCCGCGAATATAGCTGCCGGAATGGCGTCCGAAGAAGCGCGAAGGCAAGCAGCACTGCAATTCGGCGCAGTGGAAGGCGTAAAGGAAGAGTGCCGCGAGCAGCGCAGCGGCTTCTGGCTCGAGACTTTTGTTGCCGATGCTCGATATGCACTGCGCGTGTTGCGCAAGAATCCCGGGTTCGCGGCCATTGCGATTCTCACGCTCGCGCTGGGCATCGGCGCGAACACCGCGATCTTCAGCGTCGTGTACGCCGTACTGCTCAAACCGCTGCCGTATCCCACGCCCAATGAGCTCGTCGTCGTGTTCGACGCCAAGCCGCAGGAAGGTGTGGATTTTACCGGCATCTCGTATCCGGATTTCGAAGGCGTGCGCGCGCAAAACGGCGTCTTCACCGAACTGGCCGGAAATCAGGAGCACGACCTCACCGTCACCGGCCGCGGCGAACCTTTCATCGCGGACACCGCCGTCGTTACAGCCGGGCTCTTCGACGTCCTGCAGGCCGCGCCTCTCCTGGGCCGCACCTTCATTCCCGAGGATGGCCGGCCCGGCGCCGCGCCCGTCGTGATCGTCAGCGAAAAACTCTGGCGCAGCCGCTTCGGCGCCGATCCGCATCTCGTCGGCAGCTCCATTAATCTCGACAAGCGTTCTTTCACCGTGATCGGAATCATGCGCGCCGGTTTTCATTCGCCCATCCTCGTCCGCAATCAGGACCTTTGGGTTCCCACACCCGACGATCCGGTTTTCGGGGGATGGATGACGAGGCGCTCGGGCCATTGGCTCAGCGTGATCGGGCGATTAAAGCCCGGCGTTTCCATCGCGCAAGCGCAGGCGGAACTCGACGGGATCAGCCATCGTCTCACCGCGGAATTTCCCAAGGATGACGCAGGCTGGTCGCTTCGCGTTGCGCCTCTGCAGAGTACGATCGTGGGCGACGAGCGGCCCACGCTTCTGCTGCTTCTCGGCGCGGTGGCGCTCGTGCTTCTGATCGCGTGCGCCAATATTGCCAACTTACTGCTCTCTCGCGCCACCTCCCGCGCCAAAGAAATGTCCGTGCGCATCGCGCTGGGAGCCGGGCCCGGACGCATCGTCCGCCAGCTACTCACCGAAAGCGCGGCGCTCGGATTGCTCGGCGGCGCGGGCGGAACACTGCTTGCATATTGGGGCGTGCGGGCGCTGGGTTCGCTCCTGCCCTCTGATTTGGCGAAGATGCAGGATATTCGCGTGGATGAATGGGTGCTGGCTTTCGCGCTGCTGCTCTCGGTGGCCGCAAGTTTTTTGTTCGGGCTGGCGCCGGCGCTTTTTGCCGCGGGTTCCGACGTGCAGAAAACTCTTCGCGAAGGCTCCGGCCGCGCCGGTGCAGACGGCAACCGCCAAAACGCGCGAACGATTCTGGCCGTGGCAGAAATCGCGCTGGCCATGGTGTTGCTCGTAGGCGCGGGCCTCTTGATGCGCAGCTTTATTGCCATGACGGCGGTGAGCCCGGGATTCCGTTCTCAGCAATTGGTGAAAGCGGAGGTCTCGCTGCCGCAGTTTCAATATTCCACCGCGCAGCAGTGGGCCGCGTTTGGCGATGATCTCCTCGCGCGAATTCAAGCCGAGCCGGGCATGCGCGATGCGGCCATCGGGCTTCCCCTGCCGCTCGTGCACCCGTTCGTGAATCTCGGTTTTGAGATCGAAGGATCCACCGCGCCGCCTGCGTCGCAGCCTCGAACGGCAAATTACGTTTCGGCGAGCCCCGAATATTTTCGAGTGATGGGAATTCCATTGTTGCAGGGCCGCGAATTCAGCCGCGAGGACGTTGCGTCCACTCCGCGCGTGGCCATCATCAGCGAAGTGATGACGCGCATGTATTTCCCCAACCAGAATCCCATCGGCAAGCGAATCATTTTCGGATTTCCTCCCCGTGGCGATGTGCCGCGCGAAATTATCGGCGTGGTGGGGAATGTGCGCGACGTGGAGCTCCGCCAGGCCCCGGCGGCAATGATGTACGTGCCATTCGCGCAGGCGCCTCTTTGGGGCACCGTCGTCGTGGTCCGAACCAATCTCAATGTTGCGGCAGTGGCTGAAGCGATCCGGCGTGACGCCCACGCCATCGACAAGGACTTGCCGGTTACGGACATTGGAGCGATACCGGAACTTGTGGACGCCACTCTTTCGCAGCCGCGTTTTCAAACCTTGCTGCTTGGTCTCTTCAGCGGTCTCGCGCTTGTCGTGGCCGCCGTCGGCATCTATGGCGTGATTTCGTATTCCGTGATTCAGCGCACACATGAGATCGGGATTCGCATGTCACTCGGCGCTCAGCCGGGACAGGTGCTGCGCCTGGTGATGGGGCAAGGCGCAAGATTAGTGCTGGCGGGAATCTTAATTGGCGCAGCAGCCGCACTCGCCCTCACTCGATTCATGCGAAGCCTGCTATTCGAAGTGCGGTCCGCAGATCCGCTCACGTTCGTGGCCATCGCAAGCCTGCTCGCGCTTGTCGCGCTGGCGGCCTGTTACATCCCGGCGCGCCGCGCGATGCGCGTCGATCCCATGACGGCACTGCGTTATGAGTGACTGCGCGGGAGATAGCTTCTTGAGAAAGAATCGCAGGAGAATCTTATGAGTTTCCGCGAGCCGAAGGAACCACACGAAAACTGGGAGCGCGATCTGCGCGATGAACTCGACCACCACTTTGAAAAGCAGGTAGAGGCGCTCATCCAAGGCGGCGTCGCGCCTGAAGAAGCGCGAAGGCAAGCCGCGTTGCAGTTCGGCGCCACGGAAGGCGTGAAGGAAGACTGCCGCGCGCAGCGGCGCGGCTTCTGGCTCGATACGCTCCTCGCGGACGTGCGTTTCGCTCTGCGCATGCTGCGTAAGAACCCAGGATTCACCGCCATCGCCATTCTCACCCTCGCGCTCGGCATCGGCGCCAATACGGCCATCTTCAGCGTGCTCGATGGCGTCATCCTGAAACCGCTCTCATATTCGCAGCCTGACCGCCTTGCGCTCGTCTGGTCGGAACTGAAGCCGGCCGGACAATCGCGCGTGCCATCGTCCGCGCCGGACCTTGCCGACTTGAAAAACCGGAGCCGCTTGTTGCAAAGACTCGGCGGCATCTGGGTGGGCAGCGCGGCGTTAATGGGCACCGGCGAGCCGGAACAATTAAAAGTCGGCTTCGTCACCGACAATTTTCTATCCATCCTTGGCGTCTCGCTTGCCCATGGCCGGATGTTCACGCCCGAGGACAATTTGAAAGGTGCTTCCGCGACGGTGATTTTGACGGATGGGCTGTGGCGCCGCCGTTTTGGCGCCAATCCGCAAATCCTGGGAAAGCAAATCCGTCTGGATGGCCAGGATGTGCAGGGGGCCACGGTGGTCGGCATCCTTGCTCCCGATTTCAAGCTGCTCTTTCCCGAGGACGCCGCGGTGCCGCCCGATGTGCAGGCGTTCGTGCCGTTTCGCAGTGACATGGCGCAGGAAGCGCGCGACCTTGGCTATCTGCGCTCTATCGCTCATCTTCAACCGGGCGCCACTTTCGAACAGGCGCAGGCCGAAGCGCATACGATTGCCGATCAGCTTCGCGGCGAAAATACGATAGATGCGAAGCAGGGCTTGGATTTTCAGATCCTGCCGTTTCAAGCGGACTCCGTCCGCAAGATTCGTCCCGCGGTAATGACCTTGTTTGGCGGCGTCGGCTTTGTGCTCCTCATCGCTTGCGTCAATATGGCCAATCTGCTTCTCTCGCGCGGGCAGGTGCGGCAACGGGAAATGGCGCTGCGCTCGGCGCTGGGCGCGGCCCGCGGACGCGTCATCCGGCAGTTGCTTACCGAAAGCATTCTGCTTTCGTTTCTTGGAGGCGCCGCTGGACTCGCGCTCGGTTGGGCCGGCACGCATTGGCTTCTGGCGGCGCGGCCAAAATCGCTCGCCGCGCTCGATGCGGTCAGCTTCGATTTTACAGTACTGGGCTACGCTTTCCTGATCGCGCTCGTGGCCGGAATTTTGTTCGGCGTTGCGCCGGCCATGGACCTATCGTGCACCGGCCCGTTGGAAATTCTGAAGTCCGCAGGCAAGGGCATCGTCTCTGGCGCAGGGCGTGTCCTCACATTGCTGGTGGCGGCGGAAGTCGCGTTAGGATTCATCCTGCTGGTTGGGTCGGGCCTGCTGATTCGCACCTTCATCCGCCTGCTCGACGTCACCACTGGATTTCAGTCGAGCCATGTGCTCACGTTTCAAATCACGCCGCCCGGCTCGCGCTACGCAAAGGATGAACAGCGCATCCGCTTGATCCATGACCTTTCAAAAAATATCGCTACCATTCCCGGCGTCGAGTCCGTCGGAGGGGTGAATTACATTCCGTTCGATGGCCAGCTCAGCTGGTACAGCTACTACTGGGAGGAAGGCGCGCCCACACCCGAACAATACAAATTGATGGCGGAACATCGCGCCATCATCCCTGGATATTTCCGTTCCATGGGCGTGCCCTTGATTGTCGGCCGTGATTTCGACGAAGCCGACGACTTGACCCGCCGTCGCGTGGCTATCATTGATCAGGCCCTCGCCGACCGCCTGTGGCCCAACCAAAACGCTCTTGGCAAGGCGCTCAACGTCGAGGCTTTTGCCGGCGGAGACTTCTTCCGCGGCACGGCGGAAGTAATCGGAGTTGTCGGGCACATTAAATACCTCCTGCTTACCGACGATGGACGCCCGCAGGTGTATGAACCGTACGCACAGGCTCCGCGGGAGCATTTCGGCTTCACCGTGCGCACGGCGGGACCGCCGGAGACTCTGGTGGGCGCCGTGCGTGGCGAGTTGGGCAAGCTCGACCCGGGTATCCCCCTCGCAAAAATCGTTCCGATGGACGAATATATTCGCCAGGCACGGTCAGCCACGCGCTTCACCATGTTGCTCGCCGCGGCGCTCGCGGCACTGGCACTGCTGCTTGCTTCCATCGGAATCTACGGCGTCACTTCTTATTCCGTGTCGCAACGCCGCAACGAAATGGGCATCCGCATCGCCCTGGGGGCGCAGCGCCGGGACGTTTTGAAACTCGTCCTGAGCCAGGGCATGGGCTCGGTTGCCGCGGGTCTTTTGAGTGGCCTCATCCTCTCGTTGCTGCTCATGCCTGCTATCCGGGGGCTGCTCTTTGGCGTTCGCCCCACGGACGCGCTCACCTATGCCGCCGTCGCGCTATTTTTATCGTGCGTGGCTCTCCTGGCTTGCTACGTGCCGGCGCGGCGCGCGATGCGCGTCGATCCCATGACGGCTCTTCGTTATGAATGATGCGCTGCGAATAACGATCCACACGTCGCGGCGTTACTTCCCTTAATTTGACGGAACAACTTGGTTGGCCATCCGCGTATCACTTCCGGGGCAGACGCTCGTCCGCATGCTGGAAATTCGGGCGCTCTCGCTGCGTGGAGGAAAGCGATGGCAGAGACAACAGCAGGGGAACGCGAGCGCGCAATCGGTTTGAGCTGGATGGAATCCTTCTGGATGGATCTGCGTCATGGGTTGCGAACGCTGCGAAAGAATCCCGGATTTGCAGCCGTCGCAATCTTGACGCTAGCGCTCGGCATCGGCGCCAATACGGCGATATTCAGCGCTGTGAACGCGGTTCTGTTGCGTCCTCTCCCTTACTCGCAGCCCGGCCAGCTCGTGCAACTGTGGGAGACGGAAATCGAAGTGCCGCAAGCGCCCTTTGCCGCGCCGGATTTTGTCGACTGGCGCGCGCAGAATCAGGCATTCGAAGACATGGCTCTCTACACATGGCCCACGAGCCTGAACATGAGCGCCACGGGCGAACCGGAGCACGTGTATGGAATTCTCGCGCAGGCCAATTTCTTTTCCGTGCTTGGATCGGCGCCGCTGATAGGCCGCACTTTTGTCGCCGGAGAAGACCGGGCGGGACACAATCACGTCGCCGTGCTCAGCTACGGATTATGGCAGCGGCGTTTGGGCGGGACGCGCGATGCGCTCGGCAAAGATATCGAGCTGGGTGGCGAGAAATACCAGATTGTGGGCGTGATGCCCGAGGATTTTCGCATCGGGCTGCGCTCGGACCTGTGGATTCCGATCGACATGGATCTGAAGAAACTGCCCGGCCGCGGCGAGCATTCCTATCCCGCGATTGGCCGTCTGAAGCTAGGTGTCACTGCGCAGCAAGCGAAAGCCAACCTGAACGCGATCGCCAAAAGGCTCGAAGAGCAATACCCGGATTCGAACCGGAAGATTGGCGCCGACGTGGTGGAAATACGCGAGCAGCTCACAGGGAATGTGCGTCCTGCTCTGCTCGTGTTGATTGGCGCTGTGGCTCTGGTGCTGCTGATTGCTTGCGTGAACGTGGCCAATCTGTTGCTCGCACGCGCTTCCAGCAGGCAGCGCGAGATTGCCTTGCGCAGCACGCTCGGTGCGGCTCGTTCGCGAATCATCCGGCAATTGCTCACCGAAAGTGTGTTGCTCTCTTTTCTGGCGGCGATTCCGGGAATCCTGCTTGCGTATTGGGGCGTGGCGCTGCTGAAGGCGCTGCCGAGCGTTCCCGGCCGCGCGTTTGAACAGATCAGCGTGGATGGAGCTGTGCTGTGCTTCGGGCTGGGAATCGCCGTGCTCACCGGGCTCGTCTTCGGTCTGGCACCCGCGTTGCAAGTGGGCGCCCGAGATCTGCATGACGATTTGAAGTCGGGCGGCAAAGGCGCGGGTGCTGCTGCGTCGTCAAGCAAGTGGTTGCGCAATGGCCTGGTCTCCGGAGAAATTGCCCTTTCACTCTGCCTTTTGATCGCGGCAGGTCTTCTGCTCCGGACCTTTGAGCATCTGCGCGCCGTTGAAATCGGTGTGCGTCCGGACAAAGTGCTCACGGCGAAAGTGGCTTTGCCGGATACACAGTACAAGGACGAAGCGCAGTTCCACGTCTATCGCGAAATGGCGGAGCGGCTGGAACAGGCTCCGGGCGTGGATGCCGCGGTGGTGTCCAGCGAGATTCCGCTCGACGGCGGAACGAACACATATGCCAAGAAGCCGGGCGCGCCTGCGGAAGAGCTCGGCTCGCTGATGGAATGGAACGAAATCACGCCGGGCTATTTCAAGACGTTTGGAATCCCATTCCGCGCCGGGCGGAATTTCACTGGCGCGGATTACGAACTGGTCACGAAAGTGATCGAGGCGTCGAAGAAATCGCCATCGAAATACGACGGGCCGGCAATGGTCGGCATCATCAACCAGAAAATGGCGAGCGAATTCTGGCCCAATGAAGATGCGGTGGGAAAAGTGTTTGAGCTCGATACGCTTCCCGTACAGGTGATCGGCGTCGTTGCCGACACGAAGATTTTTAATTCCCCGAGGCAAAAGACGATCGACGAAGCGTATTTTCCGCTTGGCTGGGGCACGCGCACGGAAATGGCTGTCACTGTACACGGCGCGGGCGCGGCAGCTTCGCTGCCCGAGACGATGCGCCGCACGATCGCGAGCGTGGATTCGAAGTTGCCGGTGTTTAATGTCCGCGAGATGGGCCAGGTGATCGTGGAAGCAAACTCGGATGCGCGCATCGAGGCGCAGCTTCTTGGAATCTTTGCGGGGCTTGCACTGCTGCTGGCCGCGGTGGGAATTTACGGCGTGATGTCCTATCTCGTCGCGCAACGCACGCAGGAACTCGGGATTCGTATGGCGCTCGGGGCGCAGCCGCTCGACGTGCTGCGATTGGTGCTCGAGCGCGGCGTCATGTTGACCACGGCAGGGCTTGCGATCGGGCTTGTGGCAGCATTCGCGATTACGAGATTGCTGAGCAAGCTGCTCTTCGGCGTAAGCGCTACCGACCCACTGACGTTTTTTGGAGTCGCGATTCTGCTGGGATTCGTCGCGCTGGCGGCTTGTTGCATTCCGGCGCGGCGCGCGACGCGAATCGACCCGCTGGTCGCGCTGCGTTACGAATAAGCTCGACCCGCTTGCGCGCTTATTTTGCGTATGGGATTCGCAGTGTGATTTTGGTCGGCTTCTTGGAGTGGATCATGATGCGTTTCTGCCATTCGGAGAACACGCCGTCTGAATAGGCACGCAGGTCGTATTGCCCGGTTTCCCAGCGCGCGAATTGGAAATGTCCTTCGGCGTCGGTGCGCGTGGCGTGCGGCTGCAAGCCATCTGACGTTTGAATGGTGACGCTGGCGTTGGCGATGGGTTTGTTGTGCGCGTCCACTACAATTCCTTCGAGTGTACCGACGGGAACCGCCATTTTCTGCTGCGCTGCGGCGGAAAGAGCTGCGATCGCGAGCATTCCCACCACTGCGATTATCGGTTTCCTCATGTTTGCGTCACCTCCGTCGAAAACTTTTGTGACCTGACTACTTTGCCGTTTGAGACGGCAGCTGCAGCTTGACTTCTGTTTGCTTTCCTATTTTCACTTCGACGTTGTGCTTCCAGTTGGTCCAGGCGCCGCCGTGATACGCGCGCACGTCGTAGTAACCGTTCTCGAGCTGCGGAAAAAAGAAGCGGCCGTCGGCGTTAGTGACCGTCGACTTGGGCATTGTGCCATCTGCTCCCTGCGAAGTGACGCGGGCGCCCGCGACGGGCTTCCCGCTGGGCCCGACCACAGTGCCGGCCAGCGTTCCGATGCCCTTCCTATCGGCGGCGACTGCAAACGCGAGCGCTGCAACCAGAAGAAAAATCACAATCGATCGCTTCATCGCACACTCCCCGGAAAACGTTGCAACAATTTTAGGCTTTTAGGAGCGGCTGTGCGTGGATGTCAAGCCCACGTTGTTCTCGAAGAGAGACTCCTGTTCGCGAGGACAGGCGAAACGCTCTAGCTAATATTTGTAATGACGGCTGGCGGCGGCATGTGCGGGTTGGTCCTGTCGGCCGGTGTCGGGATTCAGGCCGCGTTCGAGCGCGATGAAATAGTTGATGAGCTGAAGCGGGACGAGATGCGTGAAGGCGGCGAGCCATTCGCCGCTTTCGGGATTTGCCTCCGGGACGACGAGAATGTGTTCGCCGGAGATGTCGTGATTTGCTGATGGCGTCGCGACAGTAATGCGCGGCGTTTTGAGTTCGCCTGCGGCGCGCAGGATCTGGCGCGCGCGGTCGTCGCTGGGCCTTCCGGTGAGAAGACCTATCAGGGCAGCGCGCGAATCGATTTCCGAGAATGGGCCGTGGAGAACTTCTTCGGTTTCGAATCCTTCGGCGGCGATGTAGCAGCTTTCTTTTATTTTAAGGGCACCTTCGCGCGCAGTGAGCCAGCCGACCCCTGCGCCGAAGAGGACGATGCGCGAGAGCGGCGCGATTTTTCTGGCGATTTCGCGGATTTGCGGCTCGAGGGTGAGCGCTTGCCGAATGAATTCGGGGATGCGGCCGATGGAGCGGCCGGCGTTTCCTGATGCAAGGAGCTTTTTGCGCTGGGCGATGCGCAGAGCGATGAGGGCGAGAGCGGCGAGCGCCGTCGTGTAACTTTTTGTGTAGGCGAAGGAAACTTCCTGGTCGCACGTTTCGATGTGACAATCTGCGTCTCGAATTTCGGCGCCCATCGCCGCGCTGCCAGGCTCGCCTGTGATGGCGACGGTGAGCGCTCCGGCGGCGCGGGCGGCTCGCAAGGCCGCGACTGAGGCGGTGGTTGTTCCGGTGTGGGTGATGACGGCGACCGCATCGCGCGGGCCAAGTGCGACGGGCTGATGGATGAACTCGAAGGATTGCTCGAAGTGGGACCAGATGCGTCCGGCGGTGAATTCGCGCATCCAAAGCTCTGCGATCTGCGCGGCGTGCAGTGAAGTGCCGACGCCGACGAAGATGATGCGCTCTTTTTTCGCCATTGCATCGGCGGCGCGCTCGATCGCATCGCGGCGCGCGAGAACTTTCTCGATGAGCGCGGGCTGCGCGTGGATGGCGTCGTAGAGATAGTAGGGATGTGCAGTGCGCGGCTCGGGCATTTGCTTTTTCTCCCGGCACAGTGTATCCGATGAGATTCGATTTTCGCTCGTTCGATTTGTGGTGGCGCCATTCACACGGATTTGAGCGGCGTGGACCCGGTGTTGTTGCTTCGCATTGCGCGCTACTAAATTATTTGGCGAGGAGATCTGATGGCTCGTTACATCTCGCAGCACACGCTGGCTTGCCTGACGCGGCAGGGCGCGGAGGAATTGGGGAAGCGAATCGCGGCGACCAATGCGGTGACGGCGAAGCGCGTCCTGGTGAACATGCAGGAAGGCAAGATGATGGCGGAGTTCGAAGCGGCGTCGCGGGAAGACCTGGAGAAATGGTTTGCGCTGGAGAAGTTTCATTTCGACTGGATTTTGCGCGTGGAGTTTGAGTTTGCGGAGGGAGCGCTGCGTCCGCTGGCGTGAAACCGGCTGTATTTTCTGGTTGCTTAGCCCCCCTCCAACCGCCGATTAGAAATTCTCAAGTCACTCTGTCTCAATGATTTGCGTACCGGTTAGCGGGCTGAATAGTAAGTTCAGCGAAGTCATCAGATGTGAAGTCGATGGCATTGCAGCGTGCGGGCATCAACGCTCCCAGCTTAGATAAATGTTGGGCGTCCACGAAGAGCCAACGACCCATGCCCACCCTACCTAGATGACGGCACCCTGACTACACAGTCGTCCGCGGGCGGAGGACGCGCTGAGCGCCGCTCACGACGGCCAGCACGAGTGCGCCGGCCAGGATGCCGGCCGCGGCGTCGAGCAGGGCGGGCGTTAGCCATTGCAGAGCGCCACCAATCCCAGGAAGTAGAGACATGGCGTCGGCCAAGCCCTGTACCCAGGAGTGGACGCCGGGGATGCCATGGGTGAGTATGCCTCCACCCACGAGAAACATCGCTACCGTGCCTGCCACGGATAAGCCTTTCATGAGCCATGGCGCCGCCGTGAGGACGCCCGCGCCGAAGGCGCGCAGCGCGCGGGCCGAATACGCATCGCCGGTTCGTTGACTCAGGGACAGTCCGCCATCGTCGAGCTTCACAATGCCAGCCACCAGCCCGTAGACGCCCACCGTCATGATGAGGGAGATTGCGGTCAGCACCGACACCCGGGTTATGAAAGGCGACGCAGCGACCGTGCCGAGCGAGATGATGATGATCTCAGCCGACAGGATGAAGTCGGTGCGCACAGCGCCCCTAATCTTCTCCTTCTCCAATGCCACGAGGTCCAGCGCAGGGTCGGACACCACCTGAACGAGTTCCGCGTGATGCGCGGCACTTTCATCCCTGCTACGCAGGAATTTGTGCGTCAGCTTCTCGAAGCCTTCGTAACATAGGAACGCGCCGCCCATCGTGAGAAGCGGCAGCACTGCCCACGGTGCAACGGCGCTGATGGCGAGCGCTGTGGGCGCAAGTATGGCCTTGTTCAGGAGCGACGCCTTCGCCACCGCCCACACCACAGGCAGCTCACGGTCGGCTTTCACGCCGGCGACCTGCTGAGCGTTCAGCGCGAGGTCGTCGCCCAGCACTCCAGCCGTCTTCCTTGCAGCGACCTTGGTGAGTGACGCTACGTCGTCAAGCACCGTGGCGATGTCGTCGATTAGCGAGAGAAGGCTGGTTCCGGCCATACGGAGTCGAGGCTCGCCTTAACCCTTCTTTCGATTCCTACTGGATGATATCTGAACTTGACAGCCGCTGCCGATGCCCGACTCATAATACGGCGGATTGAGCAAGTCCCAATTGCGGGTTAAAAAGGGTTCTGGGGGACGATACTAGAGAGGCAAGCTCAATCCCAAGATGATGACCAGAAATCTGCGGGTCGGAAGGATAGATGTCGACAACATCTCTAACGAAGTCGGCTCCGTCAAGTAAGGTTTCGTCTTACGCTCGCAAGAAAAGTTCTTCTCGCACGACAGCGCGAGGGTCTTTATCGTCGCGAAGCGCGATAAAATTCTGAATGCCGCGGCCGATCCGCTTCCGTCCATTCCACGAATTCGATTTGAGCGACCACTTTCGGTTTTACCCAGACGCGCGGCCGAGTTCAGGACAGCCGAGCGGATGATAAACAGATATTATATCGACTGACTCAAAATTCGCCTCTCGATCGTGAGCGGCCAGGACCAGGCGCGTCCGATCCTAATGAAGACCACAAGCCTATTCGTAGCGCAGCGCGATCATCGGATCCACGTTCATGGCGCGATACGCAGGGATGTAGCAAGCGGCTATTGAAACCCCCGCCAGGAAAATAGTGATCAGCGAGAAGATGCCCGCATCGCTGGCGCTGACGCCGAAGAGCAAGCTGGCAAGCAGCCTTGCAAGTGCGTATGCGACGGGCAGCCCGATGGCGATGCCGAGCGCGAGCAGAAAAGTCCCGCGCGACAAAATGAGCCGCATAATCTCTCGCGGCTGGGCGCCGAGCGCCAGGCGAACACCGATCTCATGCGTTCGTTCTACCACGGCGTAAGCCATGATTCCGTAAACGCCCATGGCTGCCAGGACCATTGCAATCAGCCCAAGTATGCCCATGATCACGGCCACATAGGAAAGTCCTACCACCGATTCGGAAATTACGCGGTCCAGCGTCTTGATTTCATAGATTGGTTGATCGGGATCCACCGCTTGAATGCCTGCGCGAATCGGCGGAATCAGCACGCGAGGATCTCCTTCCGCCCTGACGACAATGAAAGAAAATTGACGTGGTTCCTGCTGGTAGGGGAAATAGACCATCGGGTAGTCTTCACGATCGTTCCAGTCGTAACGCGTATCCGCCACGACTCCCACTATGGTCGCCCAAGGTTTCGTGGAGTTTTCCTCACCGGATTGAATCCGCTTGCCAATCGGGCTGTGGCCGGGCCAGAAGCGTCGAGCGAGGCGCTCGCTGATCACTACAACGCGAGGTGCGTTTGCACCATCTCGCACATCGAATGCACTGCCTTCGCGAATCGGGATGTTCATCGTCCGGAAGTAATCGGAATCCACGCAGTTGATGCCGATGAACCGCACCTCGCCGGGTTGTGGCGGAATTCCTTCTACTCGAAGGCCGTCACGGATAGCACCCTCCGAAAACGGTACGACCGTCGCAATCGAAACGCCTTTTACTGCTGGACTCGAATTAAGTTCTTCGAGCAGGCGATCATAGAAGGCGATCTGTTGCGAATGTTCTTTGTACTTTGAATCCGGCAGAACGACGCGCATGGTGAGCAGCGTCTCAGGAACAACGTTGCGGTGAGAAGCCAGCAGCGCGTGAACTCCCTTGACGGTGAGGCCAGCACCAACCAGCAGTATCAAGGAAGCTGCAACTTCGCCGACCACTAAAGCATTGCGCAGAACACGGCGCGATGTGCCGATTGCTCCGGCGCGTGAGCCATCCTTCAATTGTCCTGAAAGATCAAGCTTGGCGCCCTGAAACGCCGGGGCGAGCCCCGAGATCACGCCTGCCGCAACCGCAATTACTCCGGTGTAGATGAGCGCGTCGAGATCGAGTTGGATGTGCTTCCACGCCGCGATGTAGCGCCCCACGTCAGGCGGCATATTCGTGACGATCATCGCGAGAGCCCATTTTGCGAAAACCAAGCCCACAATTGCGCCCGTCAGCGACAGGAGAAGACTCTCAGTTAGCAATTGGCGAACAATGCGGCCGCGCGAGGCTCCGATGGCTTCGCGCACCGCAAATTCCCTATGGCGGGAAGCGGCGCGCGCGAGCTGAACATTGGCGATGTTAGCGCACGCAATCAGCAATACGAATCCTACGGCCACCAAAAGAAGGATGCTGTATTGCCGTGAATACTGATCTGCGGCGAAATACCGCATCAGCAGTACATGGGCATCCCAGCCCTTTTCTTCGGAGGGGTAATCCTTCTGTAGATTGGCTTGAATTGCAGACATCTCTGCTTGTGCCTGATCGATGGAAACGCCAGAACGCAATCGCGCGACGGGCCATACGTAGTGAGAGCTACGCAAAGACTTCTCTTTGTCGGTGATCGTAAGTGGAAGCCAGATCTGTGAGCTAATCGGAAAGTCGAAATCGTCGCGCGCAACCCCGACAATCGTCATGCTGACGCCATCAATTGTGACCTTCTTCCCGAGAATGTTAGGGTCGCTTGCGAATTGCCGCACCCACAATCCGTGGCTCAGAATAACCTCTTGGTCGCGGCCCGGTTGCTCTTCTTCAGGCAAAAACGCGCGCCCGAAATCGAGTGGGACACGGAGTACGTCGAAGAAATTGGCGGTGATGTTGGCGCTGATAAGCTTCTGAGGTTCGCCGCTTCCGGTGAGATTCACATCTGACCATTCGTACGCAGCCATTTTCTCGAACGACTGGCTGTTCGCCTTCCAGGCGAGATAGTCGGCGGGCGCGACGCTGTTTCTGCCAACGTCTTCTCCTGGCATATTGTTGATCAGCATCACGAGACGATCGATCTCGGGGAAGTAGATGGGCTTTCGCAGAAATGCATCGGCAACGCTAAAAATCGCGGTATTCGCGCCGATGCCGAGTGCGAGCGTCAAAATAGCAGCGGCAGCGTACCCGGGACTTTTCCGCAAAAGCCGCAGTGCATAGCGAATATCCTGCATCAGGGTTTCCATAACATCCCTCCTTCTCCCAAGTTCCGGCTCTAGAAAACGGGTTGTGCGGCAACTCCACCGCCAGATCAGCGAGGGTGGCACAGCGAGTTGGTACATATCAGGAGTTGCTCACGTTTTCTTCCTTGCTGAACATACGCGAGTAGCCGTTTGGATGTTCCCGGAGATTACTGGACAACGGCGCGAGCTTAAGACAGGGACGCTGGAAACATTGTCGGCTCTTAGTTCATCTGGTTTTGAACTTGGCGCACCGCCAATTAGTGACGAAAAGCTAGTGGATCTCGTGGGCGGCATGACCTATTCGGGGCAGACGTGATTCCTAAGTCGGCGGTAGACGATCTGAAGCGCCAAACGTCGATTCCCGCGTCGACGTTACAACCTCACGGCAAATAAGCGAGCGCCGTCTTGGCCGAGCGGGAAGAACTGCTGGTAGTCTGCAAACTTCAACGGATGAACTGCTACGCGGAGCCTGTTCGGCGACTTACGAAGGGCGACTCAGCAAATTCGGTCGCGCGCTCAGTGAAGTACTGGACAGGTCACGCGAAGTCGAGTGACGGCGAAGTTGTTCAGCACACTATCACCGACAAATACGTGAGGATGGGGAAGGACACGAAGTTTCGCGCCGAGGTTGCGGAGCGAATTGGACTGCGTTTCGAATTGCCAAAGACGGCATCGGCGGGAGTTGTTCCAAATGTTCCAACTCTCAAGAAAGCGAGGTTTCCGTAAGCAGTTGAAAAATCCCGAGTAAAGTTGGCTCCCCGGGCTAGATTCGAACTAGCAACCCTTCGGTTAACAGTTGCGGCGGTGTTGATTTTTCAAACCAGTACAGGCGGCCCTGCTCACCCACAACTACTACCTGTTGCCACGGTTCTTCACCCAGAGGGGGCACAAAATGGGGCACACTTTCCAGAGTGCCGACGACCTTAGCTTTTCTTAATGTAGACTTTGTCCCCACACTGCACGAGACTCGATCGGGTCAGGAGTGGGCTCCAGATGATGATCCCGGACTTCTCGCTCGACAAGAATTTCTGGCGCAGGTTTACAGAGGCTAAATGGAATCGCAAACCGACGGTGATTCGTGCGCCCTTTCGGAACTCAATCGTTACCTCTGCCGAGGTTTTTGAAGCTCTTATCCGTGCAACGCGACGCCTTCGCGCCCCAACCGACGATCTTTCATTCCGCCTCGCATCCGGACGCGTGGTTCTAGATTCGGATCTCGACCGCTTGCTTCCCCGCGCCCAAGACGTTTCTCTCAAACGTTATGCGTCCAGGATCGGTCGCATCGCAGCGGGCCAGCAGTTCTCGATCTTCGTTAGTGATTTCCAAATCGATCTCGGATGGGCATTCTTTCGCCGTCTGCAGCAGTTTCTCAAGGAATTGTACGTGATCGAGGGAGTGCCGTCTAAGCGCGCAGAAGTGGATCTGTTTCTGGGGAATTATAGGCGAACCCATACCAGCGTGCATCGTGACTCGGCCGACGTCTTCTGCTTCGTCGTTGAAGGCCGAAAACGAATTAGGGCGTGGCCCGAGGACGCCATTCCCAGTAGCTCGCCGGTAAGCGGCCCCTCAAAGTATGAGCGTTTCCTGGGGCGATCTATCTGCCTGGAAGGCGAGCCCGGAGACATTATTTACTGGCCGTCGAGCTATTGGCACGTGGCAGAATCCGGAGGCTGGCTCGGTAGCTCGTTATCGCTTGGTCTCTACTATGGGGGCGGGATCGTGCAGGCTTTGGCGTCCGGGCTTGAAGCAGGTTCTCACGAAATCTTCGGAAATGAAAACCGTCTGCCTTCTATCCCGTTTTTGAATGGGCGGATGTCAGCGCATCTTGCCTCGATTGCGAAACGAGTTAAACGTGAATCGGAAAGTTTGACCCACGCGTTGGTGCGCAGCTGGATGGAGCGAATCACAGGTTACGGTTTCGTGCGAATTCCGCGGGCGCGCGGTCGTGTCCCGCTGCGCGTCCGCAAAGCCGTACGGGCTCACCCAACCTCATCAATTCTGTCCAGGAAAGACAACAATCAACTTGTAATCGCTGCAAATGGCAGTTCCGTTATCGTTTCCTTTCATAGCGATGCCGAGCGCTTGATCCGTATTCTGAGCAGCGGAAAGACTTGTCGGGTTGTTGACCTGCTCACGTCGAGACGAGGAAAGAGGTCGCGGTCAATCCGAGTTATTCGCCAAGTGCTCCAGTTTTTGTTTGACGCGCGAGCCTTGGAATATGTCTGAAGATCGGCGAACTCCTGGCTTTTGCAAGATCACCATATCCTGGTAGAAATTCGAAGGTCCGCGATTGTGCCAGGCTCCATCGAACTTCGTGCGTACAATGAGTCGGTGCCTAGCAGCCCAACGACGGAAATCGCGCTCGAGAAATGCGATGCCGAATTCGGGCAAGTCGGGAGTCGCAGTCCAGCCGCCTTTCACTGGATGGACGAACCGTAAAGGGGATTTCTTCGGCAGACCGCTCGGCGGTTTCGCTCCGAGCAAGAAGCACGTCACCAGGCACCGTCCGCTCGGGCGCAATACTCTCTCAATTTCGCCAAGATAGTGTCGTACGGTCGCCGCCCGGTTGTGCTGAAACACGGACGAAGCGATCGCTAGGTCGAATGTACCGTCGGGATATGGAAAACGAACACTGGATGGCTCTAAGGCTCCCTTGGAGTTATAGACTGGGTTATGGATCGCAAGTGTTTTGAATCGGAAGTTGCGGAATCGGGCGCCGACTACGGCCTGGTTCCGCCGGACCCATCGCTTAACTGGCTCAAGCCCCTCGTAGCGGCCGGCACGCGACAAATAGTACGAGAGAACGTACGCGATCCGTCCGACGCCGCATCCGATGTCAAGGACTGTTTCGTTTCGAGCCAACCGAGCATCACTTACGAGTGAGCCCAATATATTGCACGCGTCGGGGAAGAAGCTCCCCCCGACCATTGCCCAATCGCGCCATCTCGGGATGGGAAGCGATGGTTTCAAAATCGCAAACAGCGACCGGCTCCTGGCTTTTGCAACCAGCGCCGTAACGGAAACCAAGAGATCGCGGCTCCGAGCTCCGCCGGCTGCCCCTATTGGAGCGCGAATGCGAAAGCCGCAATTCGCTCTGCCAACTCCAGCCTTTCCCGCTCGGTTGGGAATTCCGTATTCCCACGATGCCCCCGGCAGATTCATATGCCGGGACGAGACGCGAAACTCAGCAATCGGACGCGAATCCAGCGAAGCAACCCAGCCCCCTACCAGCAGATGGCCGTCCTTGAAAGTAATGTTCTCAATTGCCCCAACTACTTCATTGAGAGTTGCCACGCTAAGCTCCAATCTGTTGATTGCTCTATGATGGTACGACTCTCCAGCGGCACCTTACGCGATCCGGCTCTTGGCGGTCAATCGCCCGTCCCATCGGAGATAAGGTCCTGAAGAGACTGATTTCAACGCGGGTTGCCATTGAACAATTCCACAGACGCTGAATTATTCAACGCCTGTCGCGTCGCGCTCTTTGTTTGCTTCTGAGTGCATCATGAAGAATCGGACGGAGATAGCGATACGGGATTTCTTGCGAGCATCGGTACCAAAGTTGCATACTTACCGCAGCATACCGCCCAGAGGGGCGAACTCAAACGAGGAGAGACATGTGGCCGCCAAGAAATCGACCAGGAAGCTAAAGAAGAGTAAGAAAATGCCGAGCATGCGGACTCTGAAGCAGTTTATTAAGTAAGTTGGTTTGTTCCCCAGCGCTGAGCCGGTCTATTGACGGATTAGATTGAGGTCGGCTGACTGTTTCACGGTTGAGGCAAACGGCTGGCGACCGAATGGCGTCAGCCGCTTGCGGTCAGCTGCATCCCCCATGAGAGAGACGATTAAGGTGGCTGGGCGAATAAAACGGGCGTGCTCACGATATCGCCTCCGTATCGGGCGTTCGACAATCGACCGCCGGGGCGTTTTTGCTCTGGACCCTATTCCCCGGAACCGCAAGGTCATCGAATACGCTGGCAACCGTCTTACGTGGCAAAAAGCCACGCAGCTTCTGAAGAGGTTATGGAGGCTTGGAGCGCCGCCAAATCTCTACCTCGCACGATTCAACCGCTGCTGGATCATCAACGGCGCTGTCGGCGGCAACGGGTCCCAGTTCATCAACCATAGCTGCGAACCGAATCTCGGCAGGCGCCGCATTCGGGGGCGTTTGATGTTCTTCAGCGTACGCAACATTCGCGCGGGTGAGGAGCTAACGCTCGACTATCAATTTCGAAAGTACGTGCCGAAAACAGTCTGTCACTGCGGCTCACCGAAATGCCGGGGGATCATTAACTTAAAGTAGCTGCTTAGCGTAAAGGTGGCCCTCCTTTTTGAGCCGGCTGCAAATTACCTCCTCAACCCTTTCCCGGGAAACTCGGCGCCTCACCGGTGGTCGTCGAATCCGAACGCCACCTCAAGACTGCTTGAAATCTCCCCCGTGTCACACCTGTGACACTCACCTAGGCCCGCAGTTCTCCCAGACTTCCCGCTGTTGTCGCCCCCCGAACATTGCTCTGCGGCTAAGCGGCCAAATTGAACTTGATTGCATAACAGAGTCGGCTCCTAGACCTCGAGTAGACTTTGGTTGTTCGACGACCGAAGGCTCGGGAAAAGGAGCCGAGCATGTTGATTAT